>Ga0302314_10000275_pt1 | contig 92836 bp, 76 predicted proteins | sample III_Palsa_N2_3_FD_200533 | JGI IMG/M metagenome (GOLD analysis project Ga0302314, IMG submission 200533) | Peat permafrost microbial communities from Stordalen Mire near Abisko, Sweden - III_Palsa_N2_3 | ecosystem: Environmental > Terrestrial > Soil > Palsa > Peat permafrost | place: Sweden...
GACTTGATCCGGGACCCCACTGCCTTTCTGTTCTGAGCCACCGAGCAAAGATAGTGGGGTCCCGGATCAAGTCCGGGACGACGAAACCTTTTATGCGACCGGATCCTTCTCCAGCATCCGGTTAGGCAGCAAACAAACGCACACCAGCATGACCAGCGCGACCACCACGCAAGCGCGATACAACATCGCCACGCCCGAGGCATAAGCGCCCTCCATCACCGCCCGCTGCCACGGCACCAGCGCAGCAATCTTGGGCACAGTGCTGCCGTCGAACCCGGTCACACCATGGCTATGCGTATACCCGATAACATGCGCCGACAGCATCGCGCCCAGCGCCGCAACACACACAATCCCGCCCATCATGCGGAAGAAATTCACCAGCGCCCCCGCAGCACCAGCCTCGCCCGGCGCGACCACAGTCTGCACCACCAGCACCAGATTTTCCGACACCGCACCAAGCCCGCCGCCGATCAGCGCAACGCACAAGCCGACGAACACCAGCGAAGTCTGCGTGTCGACCGTGGCCAGCAGCACGAACCCGGTCGTGACCATCGCCGACCCCATGATCAGCCACAGCTTGTAATGCCCATGCCGCGCGATGAAGCGCGACGAGACGACCGATACGACCAGCGCTGCGCCAGCTTCAGGAATCGCCATCAGCCCGGCGATTTCAGGGCTGAACCCGCGCCCGATCTGCAGGAAAATCGCCAGGAACACGGCCGAGCCGAAAAACGCAAAGCCGGTCATCGCGCTGGCGACCGTGCACAGCACGACCTCACGGTTGGCGAACAGGTCGACGGGCAACATCGGTCGTTCCGCGTTGCGCTCGACGCGGATCGCGAGTGCCAGCAGAACCAAACCACCGGCCAGGCACCCCAGCGACAGCGGTGACAACCACCCGGCCGCCGGGCTGACCAGCGAAATCCAGCACAGGATCGTGATCGTCGTCGCCGCCAGCAGCAGCGCGCCGATCCAGTCGATCTGCGGCGGGCGCGTGAACGCCGGAACGGACAGGCGCAAAGTGCGCTGCACGATCGCAATCGAGACCACCGCGATCGGCACCGCGATGAAGAAGCACCAGCGCCAGCCGAAATGCGTGACGATAAACCCGCCGATCGTCGGCGCGCCCACCGTGGCGAACGACATGACTGCGCCGCGATAGCCGATCCAGCGGGCGCGGTGGCGCGGGGTGGTGATATCCACCGCGATTGCCTGCATCAGGATAATGATGCCCGACGCGCAGACCCCGATCGCGCCCCGGCACACCACGAGCATCCACGGTGCGGTGGCAAACCCGGCGCAGATCGACGCGGTAACATAGCCGCCGACGCACACCTGGATCAGGCGCTTCTTGTTCAGCATGTCGGCCATGCGGCCCCAGATCGGCATGCACACGGTCATCGTCAGCATCGATGCGGTGATGATCAGCGTATACGACGCCTGCGTTCCGTGCAGGTCGCCGATGATCTGCGGCAGCGCGGTCAGCACCACCAGGTTGGACAGCGCGGCGACGAACAGCGCGATGGTCAGACCGGCCATGGCGAAATCGACCTGGCGCAACGTCATGGCCGGCGACGAGCCGGGCTCGTCGCCAGCGGTTATGGCGGTCATTTTCATCAGTCCCGCAAATTTTCGCGCATCGTCTTGCCGGTGTACTTCGTGCGGTACAGGCCGCGATGCTGCAGGATCGGCACGACTTCGTGGATGAAGCGCGCGAGGCCGCCAGGCAGGCCGGCGCGCGTTTCCAGCATGAAGCCGCCATTGGCGCCGCTGGCGTAATGCGCCTCTTCCATCCAGTCCGCGATCTGCAGCGCGGTGCCGTTCCAGCCGCGATCGGCATCGATCCACATCAGCGCATATTCGGCGATCGTGGTTTTCTCGGTGGTGATGCGCAGCGCGTCCTCGAGATAGCTCCAGTTCGGGCCCGCGCCGGTTTCCTTCAGTTCGGCGACCGTCTCGTGCACGCTGCGGCGCGGGTCGAGGCGGAACCCGTCGATGCCCCACCACTGGCTGAGGAACACCAGCGAAGTCTGTTCGGGGATCGAATCGAGATAACGCTGGCGGTTGATCGCCGCTTCCTCGGGCCCCGAAACGACATCGACGCGCGACGACCACAAAATGCCGACATCGCGCGGCGAACGCCCGGCCGCGATCGCGGCGGCATCGAGCTTGGCGCGGTGGTTCTTCATGTTTTCAAGCGTCTGCGGAATCGCGAATTGCACATCGGCCCAGCGCCCGGCCAGCTTCATGCCCGCCGGCGAAGCGCCGGCCTGGACCTGGACCGGGCGACCCTGCGGCGAGGGTGCGACGGGCAGGGGGCCCATGATCTTGAAATGCTCGCCTTCGTGGTCGATCCGGTTGACTTTGGCGGGGTCGGCGACCCGGCCGGTCTCGCGGTCCCACAGCATCGCGTCGGGCGCGACCGAGTTCCACAATTTGTCGAGCACTTCGAGGAATTCTTCGGCGCGGGTATAGCGCCAGTGATGGTCTGGCGTCGTCGGATAGCCAAAATTCTGCGCTTCCTGCGGAAATCCGCTGACCACCGCGTTATAGGCGATGCGCCCGCGCGTGACATGGTCGATGCTCGAATAGAGCCGCGCGACGTTGAACGGGTGGTGATAGGTCATCGACATCGTGGTGATGAAACCCAGATGCTTGGTCACGCCGGCCATCGCGATCGCCATCGGCAGCGGATCATGGCGCGGCCAGGCGACGCCCCATTCGACCGTATCGTCGGTCTTGCCGTTGAACAGCGGAGTGCCCGCGACATCGGCGAAAAACGCGCCATCGAACAGCCCCTGTTCGAGCAGGCGCGCGATATCGAGATAGAGATCGGGCGAGCCATAGCTGTCATAGCCCGTCCACGAGCCGGGATAGCGCCATTTCCCCAGGGTGTGGATCAGCGACAGATCCGCAACGAGATGGATCATTTCGGAATTGGCCATGGAAAAACCCCCTTGGTGATGGCGCGGTCCCGAGCGGGCGAGTGCGACGCACCGCCCAGGGAAACCGGCGAAATCGGTGTGTTTATTTTAGGTTGGGCGCGGGCGCGTTACCGGCGGGCAGCACAACCCGCGTCACGCGATCGCCGAACGAAGTGCCCAGCCACAACGCACCGTCCGCGATCAGCCCGGTGGAAATCCCCGGCGTTTCGTGCCCTTCGGAGCGGACCAGCACCTTCTGCGACAGGTGCGCGAAATCGACCAGAATTGCCGCGCTGGGAAAGGCGCAACCGGCTTTGCCCAGTGGCGCGCAATTGCGCGTGCTGACCAGCGGCACGCCGGTGCCGCCAACGACGACGAAATGCGTATCGTCCACGGCGGTTACATTGTCGGGCTGCATGGCCAGCGTCACGCTCGACCGGTCGCGCCCGTCGGGACGGATGCGATTAAGCCGGTGGCCATAAGTTTCGGCAAAGGCGATCCAGCGGCCGCTCGGTGAAACGTCCACGCCATTGGGAAACACGCCTTCGCTGCCCGGAATGCGCGCCCAACCCGATGCGGCTGTCCAGCGCATCAGCACGCCGGTCGGCGTGTCATTGCGAAACATCGCGTCGCGCTGATCCTTGGGCAGGCTGCGGTCGAACATATGCGTGGTGACGAAACCTTCGCCCGCGAGCGGCGCGATATCGTTGAGGAACAGGTCCTCTGGCGCCGGGGTGCAGGCGGTGCGGCTCGCGGTAATCCCCGCGGGCGTTTGCGCCAGGCGCCAGGTTTCGACCACGTCGGCCTTGCCATGGACAATGCGCACCACGCGGAAACCGCCCTGTTCGGGCCGCACGCCGAGCCCGCCGCCGCGCCCGGTTATGCAACCGTCGCCCGCTGGCGGATTGGGAATGTCCTGGCGCTGGCCGCTCGTCGTATCGAGCAGGACCATGCCTTTGGTCGGGTCCTCGTCGCTCTGCTGGCTGACGACGATCCAGCGCGTACCAGGCAGTGCCGCGAGATCTTCGGGATGTGAAAAGCCGCACAGCGTGCCGGTGCACGCGGGCAAGGCCACGCCGCCGTCGGGCTGCGCCTGGGCGCGGAGCGTGGCGGGAGCCAGCAGCGACGATAAAATCGCCAGTCCGCGAAGGGTGTGATGCAGGCGAGAAGTGCGTGTCATGGCACCCTCTCGAACACGGTTGGCAGGGCAGCGCAGCAGGGCGCGGCGCCAATGATCGCCAGTCGATCAGAAACGGGCCGGGAATTTGTCCGGTCTCGCCGCGCGGCCTATGGCGAGGATACAAGTCCCCCCGCTGCGGCGAACTTCTGCCCGCCGGGGACACATCACATTCCAGGAAGGCTCGCCCAATGCTGCTCAATCGTGAACGCGCAAACCAGGTCATGGACGCGCACGGCCTGGATGCGATCGTCGCCGCCTTCCCCGAAAACATCCATTACCTGTCGGACTATTATGGCCCGATGTTCCTGATGTCGCGCAATTATACGCTCTATGCGCTGCTGCCGCGCGACGAAAGCCGGCCCGCCGCGCTGATCATGCCGGGCACCGGCGTCTATCACCTGGAACACGTCCCGACCTGGATGCCCAACGTCGCGACATACATCACCCGGCTCTCGCCCAAGGCGATCGGCGAGCGCGATTTCGAATTCACCACCGAAGAAATCGACGAAAGCTATGGCGACCAGGAAGTGACCGAAGCGTCGCTCGATGACGCGCCGCTCACGCCCTATCCGACCCGCCCGGGCGTACCCATGGGCGATCGCGATCAGCAGTTGCTCAATCGCTATGCGATGCACCGCGGTTCGGCGCAGACCACCGCCGCGCGCGCCCTGGCCGGAGCGATCAAAACGGCAGGCCTCGAAAACGCACGCATCGGCTTCGACGATCCGCGCGTGTGCGGCTGGATGCATGAAATCGGGCTGGAAGGCATCACCGGCAGCGACGCGCTCAACGTGTTCAAGCGCATCCGCATGATCAAGACCGAGGCGGAAATCGACCTGTTGCGCATCGCCGGCCGGATGAGCGAAACCGCGATCAACACCGTGATCGACAAGATGGAAATCGGCATGCCGCTTTCGGAGTTGAGCCGCATCCATGCCGTTTCGATGGCTGAACAGGGCGGCCGGTCCGAATGGATCATCGCCAATATCCGCGGCCTGGCCACCGGCAATGTCGAACCCAACGAGTTGATGAAGCTGGATTCGGTCGGCACGTGGAAGGAATATCGCGGCGACGTCGGCCGCTCGGTCTATTTCGGCGAGCCCACCGACGAGATGCTCATGCGCTTCACGGCGGTCAGCCGCGCGCTGCAGATCGCCTACGAAACGATCCGCCCGGGCAAGACGTTCAAGGAAATCGTCGATACCACGCTGAAAGCCGTGCACGACGAAGGCTTTCCGGGCTTCGTCATCGCCGGGCCGCATTCGGTCGGGCTCGAACACACCGACCATCCCGTGTCGGTCGGGGCGGAAATGCCGGGCCACCACCCGCTCACGTTCGAGGAGAATATGGTGTTCACGCTCGACATGCCATACCACGAATTCGGCTGGGGCACGACGCACGTCGAGGACATGATGATCGTGCGCAAGGACGGTTGCGAGGCGATTACGTCGATGGACACGAGCCTGCGCGTCAAAGCGATCTGATCGCGCATGTTCGACTGGCGGCCAGCCGGTACAAGGGGATTTGGTCGCCAGCAAAACCGACGAAAGTCGGGCCTAGCCTCTGCTGACTGACCGGAGCCCGTTTTGATGTCGACACCAAGCGCCGAACCGACCGTGATCGAAATCGAAGAGATCCCCTATCCATCCGCGCCGCGCGCGTGGTGGACGGTGACGGCGATGTTTGCCGCCTCGGTCGCCTCGGTCCTCGATCGCGGGATCCTGACGCTGGTGGTCGATCCGGTGCGGCATGACCTGGGCATCAGCGATGTGCAGATCAGCCTGCTGCTCGGCCTCGCGTTCGGCCTGTTCTATGCAGTGGTCGGCATCCCACTGGGGCTGTTCGCCGATCGCATCTCGCGCCGCAAATTGCTGATCATCGGCATTGCGATCTGGAGCGCGGCGACGTTCTGCGGCGGGCTGTCCGCTTCGTTCGGGCAATTGTTCACCTCGCGCCTCCTCGTCGGGCTGGGCGAAGCGGCGCTCGCGCCTTGCGCGGTGTCGCTGATCGGCGACATGTTTCCGCCGAACAAGCGCGGCCGGCCGATCAGCATCTATCTGCTCGGCCAGTCATTTGCCGGCGGCCTGTCGGTGATGATGACCGGCGCCATTCTCAGCGGTGTGCCCGCCGGGAAATTTGCCTGGATTTCGCTGCTCGATGGCCTCGCGCCTTGGCGCGTGGCATTCCTGATCGCCGGCGTCAGCGGGTTGCCGGTGATCGCGATGCTGCTGACCTTCCGCGAACCGTTGCGCCGGGGCGCACGCATCAACCGCGACGGCGCGTCATTCGGCGCAATGGTCCGCTATATGCGCGACGGCTGGCGCGTGTTCGTGCCTTTTTACGGTGCGTTCGCGATGCTCGTGGTGCTGGCGTACAGCGTGGCCGCCTGGGGCGCGACCTATCTGATGCGCCAGTTCGCGATGACGCCGGCGCTGGTCGGTGCGTGGCAGGGGCGCGTGGGTATGATCCTGGGCACGATCGGCGCGCTGCTCGCAGGCGTGATCGTCGATCGGCTGTCCCGGCGCGCAAAACCCGCGACCAAATTGCTCTATCTCGCGCTGGTCGCACTGCTGATGGTGCCCGCCAGCATGATGGTGTTCATGCCGACCGCGCTGACCGCGCTGCTCGCGGCAGGCTTTGCCAGCCTGCTCCTGCCGATGATCGGCACCGGCATGGTAACGACAGTGCAGGAAATCGTGCCCAGCGACATGCGCGGTTTCGGCGTATCGCTGTTCGGCCTGTTCAACACGATCACCGGCCAGACGCTGGGGCCGCTGTTCGTCGCCATGGCGGCGAGCCATATGCCGGGCGTCGCGGGCAAGCCGCTCGGCCTGGCACTGACCGCGGTCTGCCTGCCGTCGGTGCTGATCGCAGTGGTGCTCTACCTGCTGGCCTGGCTTGGCTACGGCGCGCTGATCCGGCGGGGCGGCGCCTTTGCCGCAGTCGTCCTGGCCCGCGCCTGACACCTGAAATTCACCCACACAATAAGGAAGCAGGACCATGATACGCCTGACCATTTGCGCCGCACTCGCGCCATTCGCCCTGACCCACGCCGCTTCGGCCCAAACCGCCTACCCGGCCCCTCCCGCGCTGACCGGCGAAGCCGCCGCCGTGCAGAAAATCATCTGGGCCAAGGAAATGGCAATCTACGAAGGCCGCGCCCACGGGGATGTCAGCTATTACGTCAACAACACCTCGCCCAACTACGTCGCCTGGACCGCCGGCACCCCAACCCCGTTCCGCATCGACAAGCTGAAAGCCAGCGGCGGCGTGATGAAAGGCAAGGACAAGGAAATCATCACCACCACATTCCGGGACTTCTCCCTGTCGGGCGACACCGCAATCATCTTCTACCAGAACCACCGCGCCCGCATGCCCGACGGCACAGACGTCGACCAGACCTACGACAACATCCACGTCTGGCAAAAACGCGCCGGCGACTGGAAAGTCCTGGCCAGCATGTCCCGCCAGATGCCCGCGAGCCCGGCGGCTCCAGCGAAGTAAGACCACCATCGTAAAGCCCCTCCCCTTCAGGGGAGGGGTTGGGGTGGGGCCTCTCGACCTGGCTCAACGTCGCACCCGGTCCACCCCGCCAACTCACGTGATGTTGTTATTCAACAAGTCTCGCTCATCCTGAGCTTGTCGAAGGACGCGCGCCAAGGCTGGTCCAACGCGATAGCAAGCTCACCTTAAGGAGCCTCCGGCGGGCAAGGGCCAGGGGCCCTTGCATCCCGTTACCGTCCGCGTTGATGTGTCAGTTCGGCGGAGCATCCAGCCGCTGCGTCGGTAGACAATCATGCCGCTGCGCGGCGGGACGCAATTGCCTGAACAGCACGCAATTCAAGACGGTAACGGGTTCCTAGGGCAATGGCCCTAGGCCGCCGGAGGCCCTGATCAGCGCAGAAGCACGCTCGGCCACGGCCATCACCGCCGCATTGGTCATCGCATTCGGGATCGACGGGAAAATCGACGCGTCAACAATCCGCAGCCCCGCCAGGCCATGCACCCGGCAATGGCTGTCCACGACCGAATCCCCCGCGCGCCCCATTCGGCATGTCGAAACCGGATGAAAGAACGGCGACGCCGTCCGCCGGATATGCTCGCCCAGCGCCGAGCGATCGGTCACCGCGCCCGGAAAGATTTCGGACGCAATCCACGGGGCCAGCGCCGATTGCGCCGCCACGGTCCGCGCGATTTCAAACCCGTCGATCAGCGCCTCGACATCGCGCGCATCGCTCAGGTAAGCCGGATCGATCAACGCCGGCACGGCTGGGTCGGCCGAGGCGAGCTTGATCGTGCCCCTACTGCGTGGATCGACCAACGAGGGCACGATCGAGAAACTGTCCGCCGGTGGCGCGCCCAGTTCGGGGCTGAGAAACGGCACGGCCAGGATCATCAATTGCAGGTCGGCGCGTCCCCGCGCTTGACCGCTGCGCGCGATGACCATTGTTTCGCAATGGTTGTACGCGGAGGGCGGCAGCGGCTGGCGCGCCTGGAACAACAATCCGGGGACCAGCGGATGATCCGCCAGGTGGCGCCCGACGTCGGGCAGGTCGTGCACCGGATCGATACCGATGCTGCGCAATTCGTCGGCATCACCCACGCCCGACAGCATCAGCAACCGCGGTGAATCGATTGCGCCGGCGCTCAGGATGACTTCGCGGCGCGCGGTCACGACATGGTCGCTGCCGCCGATGCGGACTTCGACGCCGGTGCAGCGCCCATCGGCGATCAACAGGCGGCGGACTTCGGCACCCGTGCAGATGCCCAGGTTTGTGCGACCGCGCACTGGATCGAGATACGCGCTTGCGGCGGTCGTGCGCTGGCCATCGCGCATGGTCAACTGCGACCAGATCGTGCCTTCGGCGTCCGCGCCGTTCCAGTCGGGATTGAGCGGATAGCCCGCCGCGACACCCGCGGCCACGCTCGCATGGGCAAACGGGCTTTCGCCGCCGGTGCGCCCCAGCGCCAGGATATCGAGCGGCCCGTCGCCGCCACGATAGGCATCTTCACCGCCCGACGCGCGTTCGAGCTGGCGGAAATACGGCAGCAGACCGGCATAGCCCCAGTCGGGATCGCCGGTCGCCTCGGCCCAGTCGTCATAGGCTGCATGCGATCCGCGCTGAAACCCCAGCGCGTTGATCAGCGATGATCCGCCTAGGCCTTTGCCGCGCGGTTGGGTGACAACGCGCCCGGCGAGGCCGGTCTGGGGCACGGCATTGTATTGCCAATCATGCACGCCGCCCGCAAGAAACGGCCACTTTTGCGGGACGAACACGTCGGGGTCGGTTGCTGCCGGGCCTGCCTCGATCAGCAGCACGCGGACCGCTGGATCATCGCTCAGCCGGCGGGCGACGACGCATCCCGCCGACCCCGCGCCAACCACGACATAATCCCATTCCGCGCCAATCAGATCACGCATGGTCACAGCACCGCGCACACCGTCTTCCAGTCGAGATAATTGTCGAGCGCCTGCACGCCGCTATCCCGGCCATAGCCCGACTGCTTGCGCCCGCCGATCGTCAGCGAGGGATCGAACAGCGAATGGCTGTTGATCCACACGGTCCCGGCTTCGAGCTGGCGCGACAGGCGATGCGCATCGGACAGCGAACGGGTCCATACGCTGGCGGCCAGGCCATATTCGCTGTCGTTCGCATCGCGCAGCGCATCGCCCAGATCGGAGAACCGGTGCGCGACCAGCACCGGGCCAAACACTTCTTCGCGCGAGATCGGATGGTCCGACCCGACTTGCGCGACGATCGTCGGCGCAAAGAACGTGCCTTCGCTGCCCGAGCGTTCGCCGCCGCAGACGATGCTGGCGCCATCGCGCCGCGCGCCGTCGACAAAGCCCTGGACGCGCTCGGCCTGGGCCACCGAAACAAGCGGGCCCATCTGCGTCTGCGGATTGAGCTGATGCCCCATCGCCATTGCGGCGCCGGCTTCGGCGATCCCTTCGAGCACGCGGTCATAGATCGTTTCGTGGATATAGACGCGCGAATTGGCGACGCAGACCTGGCCCGCATTGCCGAAGATCGCGCCCGCAACGCCGGGCACGACCAGGTCGAGTTCCGCATCGGCGAGCACCAGCGCGGGCGACTTGCCGCCCAGTTCCAGCGTCACGCGCTTCAGATTGCCGACCGACGCGCGCACGATCGCGCGGCCCGTTTCGGTCGACCCGGTAAATGCCACTTTATCGACGCCGGGATGCGCGGCCAGCGCGGCCCCTGCAACCGAGCCCAGCCCGGTCACGACATTGAACACCCCGCGCGGAACGCCCGCCTGTTCCAGCAATTCGGCCAGCCGCAGCGCGGTGAGCGACGTATTTTCCGCAGGCTTGAGGATGACCGTGCACCCCGCGGCCAGCGCGGGCGCGACTTTCATCACCGACAGGATCAGCGGTGAATTCCACGGCGTGATCGCGGCGACGACGCCGACCGGTTCGCGCAAGGTCCAGGCGTGGACTTCGCGGCCCGCCGGCTGATATGTGATCGACGGCGCGATCGTGTGCCCGCCCAGATGCGCGGACAGGCCCGCGAAATAGCGGAACTGCGCGACGGCCCCCGGGATTTCCGCCCAGCGCGACAGCGACAGCGGCTTGCCCTGGTCCAGGCTTTCGGTTTCCGACATGTCGTCGATTTCGGCCTCGATCAGATCGGCGACCTTGTGCAGGATGGCTGCGCGTTCGGCGGGCACCATCCGGCTCCACGGGCCGCGCAGCGCTGCGCGTGCCGCCGCGACCGCATCGTCGACATCGGCGGGGCCCGCGGCTGCCAGCCGCGCGATCGTGCGGCCGGTCGCCGGATCGACCGATGCGATCCAGCCGCCGTCCTTTGCCGGGCGCCAGCCGCCGTCGATATACATCGGGCGATCGGCCGGGCTGTCGATCAGGGCTTTGCCTGAGGGTGTAAGCGGTGCGACGAATTCAAGAAGCGACATGCGATCCATTGCTCCGGGTGATTTTTCAGCGTCCTCGTTAGCGGGTTTGGCGCCGGGTTGAAGAGCCACCCGACCACATTGATCGTCTGGCGACCATGTCCGAAGAAACCGCATCGGCTCCATCTGCGTACCGACCGTCAAGACGTGCGTAATCTTATCACGTCAGCGTCATTCCGATTATCTGCGCTGAAGCCGATATGCGATCAGCAAACGATTGCTTTTACGGCGTCCGGCCAGTTGCGGCGACCCGCGTGGCCCGCCTGCCAAGGCGGACGGGAAGGGTGGCAACGCGGGGACAGGCCGGTCACGGGCGGTTTGACCGAAGTTTCCGCCTGTCGGAGATTTTTGTAAAAAACTGTAATGAATCGGGAACACGACATATGATGGCGGTGCAGATCAATCCGGTTGGTCTAAAAATCCAAAAACAAAACAAAAAGTCTGGAAGAGTTCAGTAAAACTCTATGACCCAGGGGGCATCATGAAGAATTTATTGCGTAATACATTGCCGAGCTTTGTATCCATGACGGCGATCGCGGTCGCCTCGTTCGGTTTTGCACCTCTTGCTCATGCTGGCAATATTGCCAATGCAGCCGATGCTGCCGCGCCCGCAGCCGTGACCACCACCGCCGCCGCGCCAGACGACGTGATGCCCGGCGAACTGGTTGTTACCGCGCGGAAAAAGAAGGAAAGCATTCTCAAGACGCCGATCGCGGTCAAGGCGTTCAGCTCGGCCGACCTGCAGGCACGCGGGATCGTTTCGATCCAGAACATTGCCGATTTCACCCCCGGACTGAAAATCAACGACAACGCGGCAGGTCGCAACGATCGCTCGTTCCAACAGTTGATCATCCGCGGTTTCACGCCGTCCACGGGCCTTGCCCAGACGACATCGATGTTCATCGACGGCGTCCCGGTCGCATCGGCAACCGCAATCTCGAACATCACCGATCCCGAACGCGTCGAAATCCTGAAAGGGCCGCAGAGCGCGTATTTCGGTCGCCAGACCTTCGCCGGTGCCTTCAACGTCGTCACCCGGGACCCGACCGACCATTGGTCCGGTTCGGTCGAGGCGCTGGCCGGCACGCGCAACAGCTATGATCTCGGCGCGACCGTCAGCGGCCCGTTGATCAGCGATATCCTGACCTTCCGCGCGACCGCACGGACGTATGCCAAGGACGGTTCGTACCAGAACGCGGGCGACCCCAGCCAGACCCTGGGCAATCAGCGCACGCGCACCGGCTCGGTGGAATTCCGGTTCCACCCGACCGAAAACTTCACCGCCAAGCTTTTTGGCTTGTTGAGCGCGGACAACGACGGCCCGCCTGCCAACGGCTTCATTTCGGCCTATACGCTGAAAAACGCAGCCGGCGGCACGATCGTCAAGGGCCAGTCCAACTGTACCCTGAGCGGTGTCAGCGCGGCGGGCAAGACTGTCAGCAACCCCTGGTTCTGCGGTGTCACGCCGTCGCTGATCAATTCGCCATCGGCCAACGCGACGAACGACAGCTTCACCAGCAACTACCTGTCGAATCCAACGGGCCGCACGATCAACCCGGCCAACGGCGCGCAAGGATACGGGCTGGTCAGCCGGTATTATCATGTGCACCTGACGATGGATTGGGTGATCCCCGATACCGGCGTAACGCTGTCATCGCTGACCGGCATGAACAACGAACGCTACAGCGAGTTTTCCGACCTCGACAACTATTACAATACCACGCAGCCAAACACCGCGACCGCCATCGCGGCCGGCGGACGCAGCTATTTCGATTACCCGTATCTCGTCGAGCGGACCAACAAGGACTATTCGCAGGAAGTGCGCGCGTCCTATGACAAGGGCGGTCCGTTCCGCGCGACCGTCGGCGCCAGCTATATCAACAACTGGCTCGATTTTTCCAATGGCGGCGGCAACAGCGGCCTGGGCAGCACCTATTTCGCTACCGCAATGGGCCGTACGCGGTCGAAGACCGAAGGCGCGTTTTTCGGGCTTGGCTACAATATCACAAAGAAGCTGACCCTGAACGTCGACGGCCGTTTCCAGATCGACCAGGAATTTGCCTATGCGGCACGCGCCGGTGTCACGCTGACATCGAATGTGTTTGCGCCAGCCGGTTTCTATCCCGGTGGATCGTTGCTGAAATCGGGCGTGTTCCACAAGTTCATGCCGCGCGCCATTCTGAAATATGACGTGACGCCGGACACGATGATCTATGGTTCGTATTCCGAAGGCGTGAACCCGGGCGGGTTCAACACCAGCTTCCTGACCGGATCGGCGTCGCTCGCGCGCACCGCGCAGGCTTTGGGCTACAGCATCGAAACCCAGCCGGAAACGTTGCACAACTACGAAATCGGCCTGAAGGGCAAGCTGTTCGACAATCGCGTGCGCTATAGCCTCAGCGCATATTACGCGATCTGGAACAACCAGCTCAACCAGCAGAACATTGCCGGCAACGATCCAAGCACGGGCCAGCCGGTCGTCGTGCAGGTCACGACCAACACCGGTCGCGTCCGGATGAGCGGGATCGAAGGCGATGTGTCGTCGTCGATCACACCCGAACTGTCGTTCGATGTCAGCGGCGCGCTCAACAACAGCTATATCCTGGCATTTTCGCAGGCTACGCTGACCCAGTTGACCGGAGAGACCAATTTCCGCGGCAAGCAGAACCCGGAAACGCCGAAGTATTCGGGCGCGGCATCGTTGCAGTACAAGCGCGCGATCCCTGGCCTGGACGGGGTGGATTGCTATTTCCGCGCCGATTACACGATCAAGTCGGGCGTCTATTCCGACCAGTCGAACCTGGTCCACACGCCGATGCTGGACATGGTCAACTTCCGCCTCGGGATGTCGACCGACAAGGTCACGTTTGAAGGCTTTGTGACCAACGCCTTCAACAACCGGTCGCCGACCAGCGCCGTTGACGGAACGCTGTACAACAGCAGCTTCTCGTACACGTCGTACAGCTCTGCACTGGTCCTCGGCTTGCCCGATCTGCGCACCTTTGGCGTACGGGTGAAATACAAGTTCTGATCTGAACGATAAGCACGCGGCGATGGGCAGTTTTATCTCGGTAAAGCTGCCCATCGGTGCGTTTGACGATAGCGATTGGTGAGACGTGGCATGAGAAGTTGTCTGGTTCTGGCCGCCATACTCGCGGTTGCCGCGCCCTCGAGCGCATTTGCCGATGGCAGCATTGCTATCGACGGCGGTGCAATCGCGGTCCCCGTTGCGGGCCCGATGGGCATCCGCAGTTTCAGGGGGATTGCCTATGCGGCAGCGCCCGTGGGCCAATTGCGCTGGCGGCCACCGGCGCCGCTCGCCGCGTGGCAGGGCGTTCGCCCGACCGACAATTTCGGAGCGGACTGCGTGCAGCGGCCGTCTGAAAACAACAGTCCGCCGGCGCGGCCGCGCTCGGAAGACTGCCTTTATCTCAATGTCTGGACCGGTGCGGCGCGCGGCGCGAAACTGCCGGTATTCGTCTGGTTTCACGGTGGCGGATCGCGCGTCGGCTCGGGCGCCGAGCCGCAGTTCGACGGCACCGCGCTGGCCGCCAAAGGCATGATCGTGGTCACGGTCAATTACCGGCTCGGGCCCTTGGGCTTCGTGTCGATGCCGGGCCTGACCGCCGAAAGCGGCTATCGCGCTTCGGGCAATTACGGATTTCTCGACCAGATCGCGGCGCTGCAATGGGTCCGGCGCAATATCGCCGCGCTCGGCGGCGACCCTGCGAAAGTCACGATCGCGGGTGAATCCTCGGGCTCGGTCAGCACCGGCACCCTGATGGCCTCGCCGCTGGCGAGGGGCCTGTTCGCGCAAGTGATCGGCGAAAGCGGATCGGTGTTTCGCGCGCTCGAATATGGCAGCATGGGCGCACGATCGCTGGCCGACGAGGAACGCAAGGGCCTGCAGCTCGCCGATAAACTCGGCACGCGCGACCTGGCGCAATTGCGCGCCAAGCCGGCCGAGGCGATCCTCGCGGCGTCCGAGCAGGTCGGCACATTCTACAACCTGCCGGTGGTCGATGGTCATGTCCTGCCCGCGTCGCCCGCGCAACTCTTCGCGCAGCATCGCAGCAATGATGTGCCGCTGCTCGTCGGATGGAATTCCGACGAGGGTTCGCTGCAGGGCGTTGGCGTGGTCGCGCCGCTGCCGCAGATGTTGCAACAGATCTATGGTGCGCAGGCGGCGAAAATTGCGCCGTTCTATCCTGCGACCGGGCCCGATGATGTGGCCGTGCGCGCGCGGGTCGCAGGCGACGACGGGATCGCATTTTCCGCCTGGACGTGGGCAATGGCTGCGGCAAAGTTCGGGACGCACCCAGTCTATGTCTACCAGTTCGACCGCGCGCCGCCGCTGCCCGCCGGCGCATTCGGACCGAAGTTCGATGTCGCACTGGCGGGCGCGTACCACGGCGCGGAAATTTCGTATGTGTTCGACACGCTGCCGGCGCATCCCAAATGGGCGGTGACCGATGCCGATCGCCGCGTCGCCGCGCAGATGTCGACGTATTGGGCGAATTTCATCAAGACCGGCAATCCCAACGGCGCGGGCCTGCCCGCCTGGCCGGTCTATGACCCGGTGCATCCCCGGCGGATGGCGATCGGCCTGACGACCGGCGCGGTGGATGATCCCGATTACGCCCGGTTCGTGGCGATCAGGGCGGCGCGCCGCCAGATCGATCCGCCCGAGCCCGTCGCGCCGCAAAAATGAAAGCACCGGTCATGAAACCAGCGATATCCCTGGCCCTGTGCCTCGCGCTCGGCGCACCGGCCTACGCCCAGTCCCCGCCGCAGGTCGATCCCGACGGCACCGTGCATGCCGATGTCACCGTGCCGCCATCCGAATTCCTCAGCCCGCAGGCCCGCGCGGCGCTCGTCGCGCGCCTGACCGCGCCAGCGGCACCGATGATCACAGGCAGCGATTTCGTGACCAGCGCGCGCCAGACCAGCGATGCCGCATCGCGGATCACGATCGCGAAATGGCGCGCGATCTACCCGGTGCGGATCGATCCGCAGACGATCGGCGGGGTCATGACCGACGTCGTCACCCCGGCGGCAGGCGTGGCGCCGGAAAACCGGCACCGCGTATTGATCGATCTGCACGGCGGAGGATTTTTCACCGGCGCCCGGCTGGGTGGTCAGCAGGAAGCAATACCCGTTGCAGGCCGTGGTCGGATTTCAGTGGTCGCGGTCGACTACCGGCTTGCGCCCGAAAACGTGTTTCCGGCCGCCAGCGAAGATGTCGCGCGGGTCTATCGCGCGCTGCTGAAGGATCACAAGCCGGGCGAAATCGGGATCTATGGCTGTTCGGCCGGCGGCGCGCTCGTGGCGCAATCGGTCGCGTGGTTCCAGGCGCACCAACTGCCCGCGCCCGGCGCAATCGGCGTGTTCTGTTCGGGCGCGATGCCCCGGTTCTGGTACGGTGGTGACTCATTCGCGGTCACCCCGATGATGAACAAGCGCGTGCAGGCAAACCCCGCGCAGTTGAAAAAGGGCGCGGGCAGTCTCTATCTGGCGGGCGCGAAGTCCGATGACCCGCTGGTCGCGCCCGGCGCGTTTCCCGATGTGCTCGCCCGGTTTCCGCCGACGCTGATCATCACGGGAACGCGCGACACCTCGCTCAGCAATGCGCTGGTGACGAATGCGCGCCTGCTCGACGCGGGCGTGGAAACGCAGTTGTTCGTCGAGGAAGGGCTTGGCCACGGCGAATTCAACGAAATCCCCGGTTCGCCGGAAGCGGATCAGGCCTACACGGTAATCTGGCGCTTCTTCGACAAGCACCTGAGCAAATGATTTTCCCGACAGGCGGCCATCCGACTAAAACGCGATAGGGCGCCCGAAGCCGATTGCTAGCTTGGTGCAACGCGCACGAGGAGCCATCATGAACCGTCGTACCCTCTGTCTGGCCGGGGCTGTCGCAGCCTGTTTTCCCGCCGTACTGGTGGCGGCCGAACACCCCTACCGGGTCGGCGCGGCGTTCATCGATTGCCCCGATTGCCCCGAGATGGTGGTGGTCCCGCCGGGCAGCGACGTGGTTGGCTCGACGCCCGAAGAACGCAAGACGCTGGGCGTCGATGCACGCTTCGACACGATGGAAGCGCCGCGCCACAAAGTCACGATCGGCTACAAGCTGGCGGTCGGCCGCTACGCGGTCACGTTCGCGCAGTGGGATGCCTGCGTCGCCGATGGCGGCTGCGGCGCCTATCGCCCCGATGATGCCGGCTGGGGCCGCGGTCGCCAGCCGGTGATCAACGTCGATTTCGCGCAGGCCGAGGCCTATGTCGCGTGGCTGAAGGCAAAAACCGGCCAGCCCTACCGCCTGCTGAGCGAAGCCGAATGGGAACACGCCGCGCGCGCCGGCACCGGCTGGTGGTGGTTCGCCGGCCCGCCAACGCCGGACCGCGCGAATTACGGGGGCAACGTTGGGCGGACGGCCCCGGTCGGCAGCTATCCCGCGAACCCTTGGGGCCTCTACGATATGGGCGGCAACACCGCGCAATGGGTCGAGGATTGCTATCACGACAGCTATGTCGGCGCCCCGACCGATGGGTCCGCGTGGATTGCCGGCGCGGATTGCAAAGTCCGCAACGTGCGCGGCGGCGGCTGGAGCCTGTCGGGGGTCGCCGTACGCGTAGCCCAGCGGATCGGCGATCCGGTGGAACGGTTCAATACGCATCTTGGGTTTCGTGTTGCGCGGGATATTCCGCAGTAAGGCGCCGGTCTAAAACACGACGCACGGTCGCCTGTGTAAGGCACTGAAATTCAAAAAGACCCGTTCATCCTGAGCCTGTCGAAGGACGCGCGCCAACGCTGGCCCAACGCGTTAGCAACATCACCCGGATCAACCGTAGCGCGCGTCCTTCGACAAGCTCAGGATGAACGGGTATAGTTTGATTTTGCGAATACCAGCACGCTCTAACGGCTGGCCTGAACCAGATCCAGCAGCGGCTTCCACGGGTCATCGCCATAATGCGCCTGCCCGTCAAAGCCGAACCGCATGACTTTGCCATCCCCCGACAGCGCGGGGGCCCAGGGCGCCAGGCCAGGCCCCTCGGGATTCCCCGTACGCACGAAATTCACCAGATAGCCGTGCATCATGCGCGCCATCGCCTTGTCGCCATCGGTCACGCCATCGCCGAACGCCGGAACCAGCGTGTCAAAGAAATAGGGCAAATCGCTACCATGCGGCGCGCCCGGCCAGGTGCCGCGCTTCGCCTGCGCCACATAGTCGAAATGATAGACGTAGCTCTTCGTCCCAAGCGTTGAAGCCGCGCCCGCAAAATAGCGCGCAGGCTCGCTCTGGTTGAAATCACGCGCCACGGCATTGCCGATCGATGGCCGATCGTGGTCGGCACGATCGACATAGCTCTGGTAAGCCGCCTGCGCGGCAGCAGCGCGCGGACCAAACGGCGCAAAATACTCGGCCATCGTGGTGCCCGTCGCGCAGCAGCCATCGGCGCTATTGCTGCCGATCAGCAGCGGCACGCGGTTGCTGGTCCCCTTGGCAAGCATCGCGCCGATCGTCCCGGTGACGATCGTGCCATCGGTGATCGGACCACGCGTGAACGTGGCGTCGGGGCCAGTGCTGCTGGAATCCAGCGAACCCATGTCCAGCCCGTCGAGAATATGTTCGGCAGGCAAGGCCCGCAAAGCGGCCAAGGCCGCCTGCCCCGTCCCTGTGATCCCTTCATGCCGCGCGAAATTCACGCCGATCTGTTCGGCCAACGGCATGGCAGGAGGCAGGCGAAACCCATCGCGGCCGCCGCCCGAACTGACCACGACCCGCGCGAACAAGCCCTTGGCCGCAGGCGACGCCAGCAGGCCGAGCACCATCGCGCCGCCAGCGGATTCACCGAACACGGTCACATTGGCGGGATCGCCGCCAAATCGTACTATATTTTGCTGGACCCAGTGCAGGGCGGCGAGCTGATCCATATAGGCATAGTTGCCAGGCTGTCCGTCACCCAGCGCCGGATGCGCAAAAAAGCCGAAGCGGCCCAGCCGATAGTTGAAGCTGACGAAGACAACGCCGTCGCGCGCAAAAGCCGTGCCCGTATTCAGAGGATTGGACGCCGCACCGACGACAAATGCGCCGCCATGGATCCAGACCAGCACGGGCAGTTTGGCGTGGGTTGCGGCGGCCGGGCGCCAGACATTGAGAAACAGGCAATCTTCCGAAGGCGCAATGCCGGTCGCTTCGGGCCCTGTCCGGGCCTCGTTCTGCATGCAGTCGGAGCCAAAGACACGTGCCTGGCGCACGGCGGGCCAGTAGATCGGCCGGGGCGGCTGCCACCGGTAGGCTCCGGTCGGCGCGGCGGCATAAGGAATGCCGCGCCAGGCGGCGATATCGCCCTCGATTGCGCCGTCCACCGTTCCCGACTGGACCGTGACCCGTGTCGATACGGGCGCTGCATTGGCGCCTGGTAAACCAAGGGCCGATGCGATCACCAGTGTTGCGAGAGTCAGCGGTCTCATCACGGCGGATCCAGTCGAAAGAGGTAATACCAGGTTTCGACGCTCGCGCTTCCAAAGCCCCTCCCCTTCAGGGGAGGGGTTGGGGTGGGGGCTATCCTCCTGGCTCGACGTCGAGAGTGGGGAGAGCCCCCACCCCCAGCCCCTCCCCTGAAGGGGAGGGGTGCAGGTTCGTATCAGAAGCTTTGGCGGACGCGGAAGCCAAAGGTGCGCAAGTCGGGCAGGCCCAAAGTCACGCCCGAATTATACCCAGCGTACTGGAAATTCGGCGTGAACAGCGGCCAGCCCTGTGCCGTCGTCGGCGCGTGGGTGTTGAACGCATTGGTCACGAACGCTTCGACCGAGGTGCGGTGGTTCGACACACCGACGCGGAAGTTGGTCAGCAACAGGTTCGGCGTGCGCAGCAGGTTCGACGCATCGGCATAGACCCCCGATTTGAACGACAGGTCGCCACGCGCAAACACGTTGAGATTGTTGCCCACCGGTGCCGTATATTCCAGCCCGCCCGAAGCATTGTACTTGGGGACGAGCGGGTTCTGTTTGCCGGTGAAGTTGGTGATCCCGGTCTGCGTCGTCGTGCTCGGTGCCAGCAACTGCTCGATCGAGCTGTTGTTGATCGAGCCGTTGACATCGAGGCTCCACCGCTGGGTGATCGCGGCGCGAACTTCGGCTTCGACACCGGTCATGCGCACCCGCCCGGCATTGATCGAGGCCTGGATGTTGTCTTCGGTGTTGGTGCTGGAGTCGAAGATCGGGATCGACGCAAAGTTGATCTGGTTCTTCCAGATCGCGCGATAGACCGCGAGGGTATATTGCACCTTGTTGTTGAGCAGCTTGCCCTTGAAGCCGATTTCGTAGTTGTCGAGCTTTTCCGGATCGACCGCGATCTTGTATCCCAGTGCCGCGACGGCGGCCTGTACGGCTGGCGTGTTGGTCAGGATCAGGGTGTTGAACGCGGCCGGATTTACGCCCTGCGAATACGACGCATAGACCATGTTGTCGGGCGTGATGTCATATTGCGCAATCGCGCGCGGCAGGAAGTTCTTGTAGGTTTTCTGCGCAAGCACGGTGTTGCCGGCGTAATAGCCCGCAGGCGCGAGCGCGTCCGACGTGAAATCCAGCCCGCCCGGCGGCGTATAGGCAAAGATGTGATCGATCTGGTAGCGGCCGTCGAAGTTGATCGTCAGCTTGCTGGTGACCTGATAGCCCAGGCCGAAGAACACGCCGAAGGTCTTGGCGCGGGTTTCGCCCTCGACCGTCGACCAGTCGGTCGTGGCGAGCGCACCATTGCCCCCGCCATCGCCTTCCTGGCGGCGCGCATCGAGATAGCTGGCGCCGACAGTGGCCTTGATGCCGTGGCCCGCATAGCTGGCGCGCAATTCCTGCGACCAGTCGCTGATCCGCTGTTCGTCGAGATAGGGGAAGTCGAAATAGCTGCGCGCACCGGGGATCGTGCCGAATGCGTTGTTGGGGATGTCGGTCGAGGCATAACCGGTGATGTCGGTCAGCTCGCTCATCCGCTGGTGGTTGTACCCGGTCAGCGAGCTGAACGTGACGCCGGTATCGCCCAGCACATAGTCGGAAACCATATGCAGGTGGACCGAGCGATCCTTCAGGCCATAGCCCTGGACGCCCTGGCTCGGCGAAAGCAGGCGGCCATTGGGATTGGCCAGCGCATCCTTGATGAAGCTGTCATTGATCGTGTTGACCGCGGGCGAATTGATCAGCCCTGGTGTCACGCCGCAGAATTGCGGATTGCCGCCGACGACGCAATTGGCCTGGCCCTGCACGACGGTTCTGCCGGCTGCATCCTTGACGGTATAGGCCGACAGGAAGCCCTGCGCGGCCGGGCCGTCATCGTCCGCGGTCAGCATGCCGAACAGCTTGACCGTCAGGCGTTCGTTGGGCGTGAAATTCAGCGCGACAGTGCCGGTCTTGGTCTTCTGGTTGCCCAGGGTCTGGGTCGGGTCGCCAGCGTTCCTGTACGATCCGTCCTTGCCATACGCGCGGCCGGTCACCCGGATGCTCAGGATATCGGGGATCAGCGGCCCGCTGATTTCGCCCATCACGTCATAGTTGGAACGCGAACCGGCCATCGCGTCGACAGTGCCGGTCAGGGTCTGCGTCGGCGCCTTGGTCACGATATTGACCGCGCCGGCAAACGTCTGGCGTCCGAAATAGGCGCTCTGCGGGCCCTTCAAGATTTCGACGCGTTCCGGATCGGTAACATTGTTGAGCGCGGTCGCCGACGAAACGGGCACGCCATCGACGAAGATCGACGTGGTCTGCGCAACCACGGTCGGCGGCGTAAAGCCACGGATGACGATCTGCTGAAACGAGCGGTCATTGCGGCCGGCACCGATGTTGCCGACTTTCATGCTCGGCGTGAATTCGGAAATGTCGGACATCGACACGATGCCGCGATCCTCGAGATCCTTGCTGGTCAGCGCGGACACCGAAACCGGCGACTTCAGGATGCTTTCCTTGCTCTTGCGCGCGGTGACGACGATGTCGGTCAACCCGCCGGATGCTGGCTGGGCCGCGGCATCGTCCGCCGGCGCAGGCGCGGCCGCTGCTTGCGCAAACACTGCAACGGGCACGCCTGCAAGAAGCAAAGCTCCGCCATAGGCCGCGAAGGCCTTTTTCCGATTCCTCATGATATTCCCCTCTGGCGGCAACAGGTGTTGCCCGATTGCGTAAAATTGCGTGCGCGAGACACCGATGGTCTGCCGGGGCGTGGCGATTATACTTTATGGCCCGTATAAATGAACGCACCGGATCATCGCGCCGCGCGGCCCGCGCGCCAGTGTCCAGTTTCATCAGGTATTGGCAGAAAACCGATTGTCTCGTGAGACAGAGAGCTATCTGCAGCCCCTGACCCACGCCAATTCCTTGGCCGGTTTATCCGCTGTCCGATCACGCCGGGCCGATGCGGGCTTGCAAATGCGGCGGCAGTTCTGCGAGGCGAAACGCACAGCGACAGAATCCATTGGGCGGGGAAGCAAGGGGGGGCTGTAAGCGCACGGGCAGGTGCGCCGGCCACGTCTACGTGACGGCCCTCTTCAGGATGACGGCGTCACTGTGCGCCAGCATGCACCTTCGCGGTCATGTCGATACCAAGCGCCTTCATCACAGCCAGCGTAGTCTTGAGCGTGGGGTTGCCGGTCTGGCTGAACGAGCGGTAGAGCTGCTCGCGCGACAGGCCGGTCTGGCTCGCGATCTGCGCCATGCCTTTGGCCCGGGCGACGACACCGAGGGCGTGTGCGATATACCCGGCATCGTTCGTCTCGAAAGCTTCGGCCATAAAGGTCGCGATCGCCTCATCGGAGGTCAGATCCTCCGCAGGATCGAAAGTGGTCAGCATTTCCGTCATGTCATTCACTCCAATTGCCAGCGAGGCGCTTGGCGGTCTTGATATCCCGAGCCTGGCTGCCTTTGTCACCGCCGCATAGCAGGATGACGATCGTGTCGCCGGCCTTGCAGAAATACACGCGGTAACCGGGGCCGTAGTGGATCTTCAACTCGCTGATCCCGTTGCCGATTGGTTCAACATCTCCGGCGTGCCCATAGGCGAGCCGATCCAGGCGAGAGGCAATGGCTGCGCGAGCCCGCTGATCCCTCAACTTCGTGCGCCACTTCCGGAAGGTTTCGGTTTGCTTGAGTTCAATCATGCAAGGTTGTAGTCTAAAAACTACTTTTTGGCAAGTCTCGCTGGTTCATCAAAGCGCACAATTGCCCCTGACGCAGATGCTCGGCTCTGCGCAGGATTTTAAATTAACGTCGGAATGAATCTGGCACGCGTGGTTTGTGCGACACCGCTGACAGGAATTGTGGTGCCCGGGGACGGGATCGAACCGCCGACACCGTGATTTTCAATCACGTGCTCTACCAACTGAGCTACCCGGGCATCGCTGACTGCGCGCTACTAGGGGCGGCGCAATCGCTTGGAAGCGCGCGTATGGCGAAGCGCACAGGGCTTGTCCAGCCCCATTTATTCAGGTGCCGTCTTCGTCGCCGTCGGGACGATCGGCTGGGGGCCCCGCGATGCTGTAGCCTTCGTCGAGCCAGCGCAGCAAGTCGCGGTCGCGGCAGCGCGATGAACAGAACGGGGTGAATTCGGTTGATCGTGGCTTGCCGCAGATCGGGCAGGCGCGAATGCGTTGTGCCGGGGCTTTTGGTGGTGTGGTCATAGGGCGACGGCCTGCGCGAAACCGGCGTGGAGGGCAAGTCCGTTGCGTGGCTCGCGGCGGATGACGCGGCCGCTGCGGCGGGCGAGTTCGGCCTCCAGCGCGGGCTCGATCGCGGCCAGCACGGCGGTATGCGCGATCAGCACCAGCGCGCCGGGTTCAGCCACGCGCTCGGCCTGGCGCAGCAGGGCGTAGGCGGCGGCGCGGGCGGGGTGGAAAGCCATGCGCGCGATCAGCGACGGACGCGCCATGCGGCTGACAAGTTGGACGAATCCGAATCCGTTCATGCCGGTGCGTTCGCCGCGCCAACCGCTGGCGGCCAGTGCCGCATCGAGCGCCTGGTCGACGCCCTGGCGTTCTGTGCGCGATTCGAGGCCGGGGAAATCGATGCCGACCGATCCGGCGATGTCGAGCCGCGCCATTGCTGCGCCGATCGCCGGAATGGCGGCCTGGTCGAGCGGGAGCAGCGGGGGTGGGCCGTCGATGTCGATCAAGGTCATGGCCGGGGTCGGGCTGATCGTCAGGCGGCCGCCGGCAAAGTCGATCACGCCGGTTTGCGCCTGCTCGATCAATTCGTCCCAGCCGGCCGTGTCAAAGCTGCGGTCGAGCATGCCCAGCGTGCGCACGGGGTGATCGGTCAGCGTTTCGGCGAGCGCGGGCGCGGGGCAGGGCGCCACGTCGCCTGCCGGGCGGCACTGGGCGAGTTTGAAGCGGCCCTGTTCGGCCAGCGCGGCGCGGGCGATCCGCACCATGAGCGTGGCGCCGTGGGTCACGCCTGGGGGCAGGGCATCGATCGTGGCGATCGTGCCGTCGGGCAGATGCACTGCGCCGCGTTTCGACCCGGGATAGCGATGGTCGAGTCGCGCGGGGCTGACTGCGCCCGCGCGCCATGGTTCGCGCCAGCACACGCGCGCCGCCAGAATTTCGCCGTCGTCAACGAGGATCGCGCGATCTTCGCCGATTCCCGTCTCGACCAGCCATTCAGGCAAGACGCATTCCAGCAGCGATTAGAAGGCGCCGGGTTTCGTACAGCGGCAGGCCGACGACGCCCGAATGGCTGCCCGCGATCCACGCGCATAAACCTTCGGCGCTGCCCTGGATTGCATAGCCGCCGGCTTTGCCGTGCCATTCGCCGCCGGCGATATAGGCGTCGATTTCATCGGTGGTCAGGCGTTTGAAGCGGACGATGGTTTCGCTCAGTGCTTCGCGCAAAATGCCATCGGGCGTGACCACTGCGATCGCCGAAAACACGCGGTGGCGGCGGCCCGACAGCAAAGTCAGGCAGCGGCGCGCGGTCGCTTCATCCTCGGCCTTGGGCAGGATGCGCGCGCCCAGGCCGACGACGGTGTCGCCCGCCAGGATCAGCGCATCGGGGCGCAATGCCGCAGCGGCCCGCGCTTTTTCGGCGGCCAGGCGCACGGCATGCGGGCGCGGCTGTTCGGCTTTGCGAGGGGTTTCGTCGATGTCGGCTGGCGCGACGGCATCGGGAACGACCCCGATGCGTGCGAGCAGTTCGCGGCGACGCGGGCTGGCGGAGGCCAGAACCAGCGCAGCGTTTTGGTGTTGCGCTTTATCCGCCATGGTTGCGCGGCTCAGTAAGAGCCGGGACCGCCGCGGCCGGGCATGAAGCGATAGGTAATACGGCCCTTGGTCAGATCGTAAGGGGTGAGTTCCACCAGGACTTCGTCGCCGACGAGCACGCGGATGCGGTTCTTGCGCATCTTGCCGGCGGTGTGGCCGAGAATTTCGTGGTCGTTTTCGAGACGGACGCGGAACATCGCGTTCGGCAGCAATTCGACCACCGTCCCGCGCATTTCGAGGAGTTCTTCTTTCGCCATTGGCGGTCCGCGATGCCTTGTTTTGTTTTAGGAGTTTCCGGCGCGAATGGCCGATGCTCAAAAAATAAGGGATAAATAAGGTTCGATGCGATGGTACAGTTACGCCCCGCGCGAGGCGCCCATAACGCGTCGGTCGCCAAAAGGAAAGCCCGCTGCGTATCGGCGCATTTCGGCGCGACGCCCGATTTGTTCCGCGGGAAACTGCCGGACGACAAAATGATACCAATTGCCGATTGCTGATTGCCGGGGCTTTTCGCAAGGACGACCCCGCGCACGTTGCCCCGTTGGGCCTTGACCTGGATCGCCATGCCCGCCGCCGACTTGCTGCTTTCCGTCCTTGTTGCCGGCGTCACTTTCGGCGCCCCGCTCGCGCAGGCGCAGCAGGCCCCGCCGCTGGTGGACGTGCCTGCGCCGAACACCACTGCTCCTGCGACCGCCGCGCCCGTTGCGGCTTTGCCCGCAACGCAGGCATCGCCGAACGAGGAAATCTCCGTCTCGGGCGAACGGATCGAAAAGGCCAATTCGCAGGGGCTCGACAAAAAAGGAGATATCCTGGTCGTTGCGCACCGCATCAAGGGGCAGGTCGACGCAGTCCAGCCGCCGATCGTCACGCTCGATGAAGAAGACATCGCGTCCTATGGCGTATCCTCGATCGAGGAACTGGTCGCGGCGCTCGTGCCGCAGACCGGCACCGGGCGCGGGCGCGGCGCGGGCACGCCGGTGTTCCTGCTGAACGGCATGCGCGTGTCGAATTTCCGCGAAATCCGCGGCATCCCGCCCGAAGCGATCCGCCGCGTCGAAATCCTGCCCGAAGAAGTCGCGCTGAAATTCGGATTCCGCCCCGATCAGCGCGTGGTCAATTTCATCCTGAAAGACCAGTTCCGCAGCCAGTTCAACGAAGCATCGATCAGCGCGCCCACGCGCGGCGGATACACCGCACTGATGGACGAGGGCACCGCCGTGCGCATCGACAAGGGCGCGCGGATCAACGTGACCGGCACCTACACGCGCCAGACCCCGGAAACCGAGGCCGCGCGCGATATCATCCAGACGCCCGCGGTGGGGCCAGTCCTGCCCGGCGCGCCCAGTGTCGCCGATTTCCGCACGCTGTCGGCCGGCACCAGCACCGCAACCCTGAATGCCACCGTCGCGCGCCCGCTGGGCGAGGGCGCCGGGTTCACGATCAACGGGTTGATCGAGCGCGATTCGAGCGACGCGTTGAACGGCGTGAAACCGACCGATCAGACGCTGGCGCTGCTGTCGTCGAGCCGGACGACGACCGGGTCGATCGGCCTGGGGCTGAACAAGCCGCTGGGCCCTTGGCTGTTGTCGGCGACGCTCGATGGCAGCCATGTCTATTCGGCCAGCTCGACCGACCTGGCGATGACCGCCGAGCCGGAAATCGCCGACACCACCACCGATACTTATACGTCGCTGGTGACGCTGAGCGGATCGCCGGCGCACCTGGCCGCGGGCGATATCGGGCTGACGGTCAAGACCGGCTATGTCTGGTCGGCGATTGCGGGCAACGATTCGCGCACCGGCATCGATACGCAGCTGCGGCGCGGCGATGCACAAGTCGGGTTCAGCCTGGATATCCCGATCGCCAGCCGCAAGAACCACGCGCTGGGCGCGCTCGGCGACCTGTCGGCCAATCTGAATGTCGAAGCGCACAAGCTGTCCGATTTCGGCAACCTGGTCGATATCGGCGGCGGCGTGACGTGGAAACCGACGACGCGCTGGGCGCTGTCGGCGAGCTATATCGGCACCGAAGTCGCACCGACGCTGGCCAATCTGGGCGCGCCCGACGTGGCGACGCCGGGCGTATCGCTGTATGATTTCGTGCGCGGCGAAACAGTGCTGGCCACGGTGATCACCGGTGGCAATGCCGCTCTGCTGCGCGAAAGCCAGCACGACCTGAAATTCGCGAGCAACTGGACGCTGCCATTCGGCGCGGGCAACGACACGCTGGTCGTCGAATATTTCCGCAACCATTCGGACGATCCGACGAGCACGTTTCCGCTAGTGACGACCGCGGTGCAATCGGCATTTGCCGGCCGGATCATCCGCAATCGCGATGACCAGATCGTGTCGATCGACGAAACCCCTGTGACCCTGGCGATGACGCGCAGCTCGCGCGTGCGCACCACGCTCAACCTGGCAGGCAATTTCGGCAAGCCCGATCCCGCAATGGCGCAACGGCGCGGCGGCGGAATGCGCGGCTTTGGCGGCGACAGACCCCCGGGCGGACCCGGCGGCCCTGGTGGACCCGGTGGACCGGGCGGTGGCGGTGGCGGCTTTGGTCGCGGTGGCGGCGGTGGCCCCGGTGGTGGAGGCGGCCCCGGCGGCGGCGGTCATGGCGGCGGGGGTGGTGGACCACCGCCTTCCGATGGTCGCGGGCGCTGGAATGTCTCGCTCAGCTACAGCTACGAAATCTACAACACCGCGCAATTGACCCCCGGCGGGCCGGTGCTGAACCAGTTGGGCGGCGACGCGCTGACCGGGACCGGAGTCGCGCGCCAGACGGTCAACCTGGACGCGGGCGGCGCCTATCGCGGCTTTGGCCTGCGCGTGGCGGGCGCCTACGCCAGCCCGACGCATATTAGTTCCAGCGGCGTGCCGGGCGATCTGCCACTTGATTTCGGATCGCTCGCGACGCTCAATGTGCGGCTGTTCATGGACCTGGGCCGCATGCCCAAGGTCGTGAAGAAATTCGCGCTCCTCAAAGGATCGCGGCTGTCGCTCGCGCTGAACAATGTGTTCGATGGCCAGCAGAAAGTCGTCGATTCCACTGGCGCCACGCCGCTGCGCTATCAGGCGGGCTATATCGATCCGGTCGGTCGTTTGATCAAACTGGAGCTGCGCAAGCAGTTCTAAGGGCCTCCGGCGGGCGTTTAAGGGCCTCCGGCGGGCAAGGGCCATCGCCCTTGCATCCCGTTAACGTCAGCGTTGATGTGTCAGTTCGGCGGACCATCCTGCCGCCGCGTCGGAAGACGATATTCGCTGCGCGGCAGGCTGCAAACGCATAGCCAGCGCGCAGTTCAAGACGGTAACGGGTTCAAAGGGCCCCTGGCCCTTTGCCGCCGGAGGCCCTGAACCTTCGCATTATTACCCAGACTGTCGCGCCGCAGCGTAACCGCTGCGCCGCTGGTGCTCGGCCTCGACTGCGATGAATTGCGCGTGGATGATGCGCAGGCGGATAAGGTCCTCCTTGGCCACTGCCGCATCGAATTGCAGCCCGAAATGCGGGCCCTTGCGCCAGACCACGCGGCCGAACGCCTCGATCCCGTGCACGACGAGCACGACAGTTGTGTTGAGCAAGGGTGCGTGGCCGCCGATCGTCAGGCTGGCGCCGGTCAACGACAGGTTATCGAGCAGGCACGGTTCCTGGCCGCCGTTGATGACGATCGTTCCGGGCAGGGCGAGGCGCACCCGCGCCGCGAGCCGGCGACCCGGGCTGTGTCCGTCGTGGGTGAAGGGGATTGCTTGCTGGGCCATGCGCGCAACTTACGGCGATCACGATTAATTGCCGGCGGCGTGCATGATCCGGTCGATTGCGTATCGCCGACTATGGCCAATGGCGCATCGAGCGCCTATCTGAAGCAGCCCATGGCTCGCACTCCCACACCCCCCGCCAACACCGACACGCCGCTCGATCCGCCCGCCGGACGGACGCCGGCGGGTTCGATGGATTCGCCGCATGGGGCGGACCGGTTCAATGAAGACAAGGCGCGGTATGCGCTGCGCGGCGCGGACCAGCCCGATATCGATCTGGGTGTCGCGGTCATCCGCGAAGTGGTCGCGACGTTGAAACCGGTGCCCGGCGTCTATCGCATGACCGACGCGCGCGGCGATGTGCTGTATGTGGGTAAGGCGCGCGCGCTGAAAAACCGCGTCGCCAATTATGTCCAGGTCGATCGCCTGCCCAATCGGTTGCGTCGCATGGTCAGCCTGACGCGCACGATGACGATCGTGACGACCAATTCGGAAGCCGAGGCGTTGTTGCTCGAGGCGCAGCTCATCAAGCGCTATCGGCCGGCGTACAACGTGCTGTTGCGCGACGACAAATCGTTTCCGTTCATCCTGTTGCGCAGCGATCACGCCTATCCGCGGATCATGAAGCATCGCGGGGCGCGGCGCGCAAAGGGCAATTATTACGGCCCGTTTGCCAGCGCCGGCTCGGTCAACACCACGATCAACGCGCTGCAGAAACTGTTCCTGCTGCGCAGTTGCAACGATGGCTTCATGGCGCGGCGCGACCGGCCATGCCTGCTGTACCAGATCAAGCGGTGCAGCGCGCCGTGCGTCGGGCGGATCGCGCCCGATGCGTATGGCGAACTCGTGCGCCAGGCGAAGGATTTCCTCGGCGGCAAATCGGGCGCGGTGCAAAAGGAAATCGAGGTGCAGATGGCCGCCGCGGCGCAGGCGCTCGATTTCGAAAGCGCGGCGATGATGCGCGATCGGTTGCGCGCCGCGACGTTCATCCAGGGCAGCCAGGCGATCAATGCCGAAGGCGTGGGCAATGCCGATGTGTTCGCGATCGCGGTCAAGGGCGGCCATGTCGCGATCCAGGCGTTCTTCATTCGCGGCGGGCAGAATTGGGGCCATCGCGCGTTTTTCCCGACGCATACCGAAGGCCACGACGAGGCCGAAATCATGACTCAGTTCATGGCGCAGTTTTACCAGGACGTGCCGCCACCCCGCCTGATCCTGGTCGATCGCGAACTGCCCGAAGGCGACTTGCTGGCCGAGGCGTTGCTGGAAGCGGCGGGCGGCAAGATCGAAATTTCGGTGCCGCAGCGTGGCGACCGCCGCCGCCTGATGGAACAGGCGCAGCGCAATGCCGTCGAAGCGCTCGACCGGCGCATGGCGGAAACCGGGACCAAGGCGAAAATCTTTCGCGATATGGCCGAATTCCTCGAGCTCGGCGATGCGCCGGACCGCATCGAAGTATACGACAACAGCCATATCATGGGCACCAATGCAGTCGGCGCGATGGTCGTGGCCGGTCCCGAAGGGTTTCGCAAAAACCAGTATCGCAAATTCAATATCAGGCGGCCAGAAACCGAGCCCGGCGACGATTTCGGCATGATGCGCGAAGTCATGAGCCGGCGGTTTGCGCGCGCGCAGGAAGAAGACCCCGACCGCGATCGCGGGATGTGGCCCGACCTGGTGCTGATCGATGGCGGCAAGGGCCAGATGACCGCGGTGCGCGAAACGCTGGAGGAACTGGGGATCGAGGATGTCGTGCTGATCGCGGTGTCGAAGGGCCCCGATCGCAATGCCGGCCGCGAACATTTCCATTTCCCCGACGGGCGCGAGAAGCAATTGCCGCTGAATTCGCCGCTGCTGTTCCACCTGCAGATCCTGCGCGACGAAGCGCATCGCTTCGCCATCGGCGCGCACCGCGCCAAGCGCAGCCGCGCGATCACCGCGAGCCCGCTTGACGATATCCCCGGCATCGGCCCGGCACGCAAACGCGCGCTGCTGCTGCATTTCGGCACCGCCAGCACCGTCCGCGCCGCCAGCCTGGCCGACCTGCAACGCGCCCCTGGTGTCAGCGAAGCCGTCGCGCAGACGATCTACGATTTCTATCACCCGGCGGGATGAGCGCGGCATCTGCGCGGCCAGGTATCTCCAAATTGGAGTGATATCAGCACCCTGTCAGTCGTCGCCCCGGGGCCTGACCCGGGATGACGAGATCTTTACATCAAACCTTTGCCAACCGCCCTGAATGTCCCAAAACGGACCAGGTTCAGGATGATCTGCGCCGAAATGCCCTTAGGGACAGGTCAGTCGCTAACAATTATCAGGCCGGTAACTTTGTTCCGTAAATCCGGCGTTACTACGCCCCTATAAATCTGCGGCACAGAGGTGATCGGCCGTGGGGCGGGCGATCATGGTCTGATGCGGCACATGTGCCGAATATGGGGGCGCGCCAAAATGGTTGGCAAAACTTGTGGGACCGAGAAAACGTTTGCGAGCGGCGTATTGGGCGGCTTGTGCCTGGCGCTTGCGGCTGTCGGGGGCGCGTCTGCCCCGGCCGTGGCGCAGACAACTGTCGCGACAGGCGTGGGCACGCCGTTCGAACTGGCGTTCTGGCAATCGATTGACAGCAGCAACGATGCCTCGCTGTACACGGCCTATCTCACGCATTTCCCCAACGGGACATTCAGCGAAATCGCCCACGCGAAAATCATCAGCCTGCAGCCACACCTGGCAACGCCCCCGCTGACCGTGCCCGTCGCGCCACAGGCCCAGCCGATCGCGCCAGCGCCCGAAGCGGCCACCGTCCGTGTGATTCAGCCCGTCGTTCCCGTGGTACAGCCGATTGCCGCAGTCGCACCGGTCATCGGGCCGATCGCATCCGCCAGCACAGCGGCCAGCCCGGCAGAGATGACTCCGGCAGTCGCAACCACCGCGCCGGCCCCCGCAGCAGGCACGCTCGGGCAATTGCTCGCCGCGCTGGCAACCAGCCAGTCGAACGAAGGCGCAGCGCAAGCCAACGCAAGTCCCGCGGCGCAACAACCAGCGGTAATGCAATCTGCGACGCTCGTCTCAGGCCCCGTAGCAGCCGCCCCGGCACCGATCGCCCTCGCACTGCCCGTGCCGCATCCGACCGCAGTCAGCTTTGCCATGCCCGCGCAGCCGGCCCTGTCGCCAGTCCCCGCCGTCGCATTCCCGCCAAGCTTCTGTTCCGCAGAACAGCGCAATGCGTTCCACGATCAGGTCTATGCACCTTCGGTCAACACCGCCCGGCGCAACAACGAAGCCGCAGCAGGCTATCTGCACCAGTTGCAGGCGCTGTATGACCAGTACCAGCTCAGCCGCGACCCCGACACGATGAACGCGATCGTCGCCGCCGCGCGCACATATGGACAAGTCGCGCAGACGACATTTTCGATGCAGGCAGCGCTCGTGCGGCAATTCCCCGCGCTGATGGCAGTGCCGGTCGTAGCCTGCGCACAGCCCATGCAGCCCACGAATGCCGTGCTCGTAAAATGATCCGCGCATTTCCGAAATGGCGCGCCGGCGTGCTCGGCATCACAGGCCTCGCGCTGCTGGTTTCAGGATCGGCGCAAGCCGCCTGTATCGATCAGCCGATGCTGAGCGCCGCGCGCCTGCACGAATTCGAAACGATGATGATGGACGTATCCTTGCGCTGCAACCGGATCGGCGTGGCGATGGACATCCATTACGAAAATATGGTCGTCGCCAACCGCATCCGCTTCGAAGAGGCCGCGCACAAGCTGCAGCATTACTTCGCGCTCGATGCAGCAAAAGAAGCGCAACACGGCGGCGCCTATGACAGCTATGCGACCCTGATCGCCAATCGCTACGGCGGCGGCAACACCAGCATCGACACCTGCCGCGTGTTCGACGGCATCGCGAACGAGATCGCGATCGCCACCGATGGCGGCCGCATGCTGGGCGCCGTGGCACAGGCGATGATCGTACACCCGATGCTCGAACGCGCGACATGCGCGGCCAATACCAGATCTCGATGACTGGGGTGCCTCTGGCGGGCGGTTAAGGGCCTCCGGCGGCAAAAGGCCGGGGGCCCTTTGAACCCGTTACCGTCTTGAACTGCGCGCTGACTAAGCGTTTGCGCGCCCCCCGCGAAGCGGCATCATCGTCTACCGACGCAGCGGCGGGATATTCCGCCGAACAGACACACCAACGCAGACGGTAAAGGGATGCAAGGGCAATGGCCCTTGCCCGCCGGAGGCACCTTAAACCCAAACTAAGCCTTAGGCGCAATCGGCCGAACCAGCCCCTCCTGCGCAACACTGGCGACATGGCGCCCATCGCGCGTATAAATCGCGCCGCGATTGAACCCGCGCGCGCCGCCGGCCCATGGGCTGTCGCACACATACAGCAGCCATTCGTCGGCGCGAAAATCGTCGTGGAACCACAGTGCGTGGTCCAGGCTGGCTGCCATGACATTGCCTTCGATCAGGCCGAGCCCATGCGGCAGCATGCTTGTGCCGAGCAGGCGCAGGTCGCTCGCATAGGCCAGCACTGCGCGATGTATGCGCGGATCGTCGGGCAGCGGGGCGGCGGCGCGGATCCAGGTGTGGGATAGCGGCGCGGTCGGTTCCCGGGTCAGCCATTGCTGCGGCTCGACCGAGCGCATTTCGATCGGGCGCCGCAGCCGCAGCAGCAGTTCACGTTTGTCGGGGGCGAGTGTTTCGGCGAACGCCGTGCGCAGGGCCGCTTCCTCGAGCAGGTCTTCGGGCGGCGGGACATCGGGCATCGCAGACGCATGATGGCGTCCGGGCTCGCGGCGGTGAAACGAGGCGAGCATGGTCAGGATCGGCACATCGGCCTGGCTGACGACGACACGGCGATTGGCAAAACTGCCGCCATCGAGATCGCGCATGACCTGGAAATCGACATCGCGCGTTTCATCGCCGCCGCGCAGGAAATAGGCATGGAGCGAATGGACCGGACGATCTTCGTCAACCGTGCGCTCGGCCGCGACCAGCGCCTGCGCGATGACCTGGCCACCAAACATCCGCCCGCGGCCATCGGGATGGTTGTGGCCGACGAACGTATCGGCGGCGCCCGATTCGAGGTCGAGTGTGCGCAACAGCGCGGCTACGCGCTGTTCAGGATTTGAATCGGTCATCACAGCGCCATGTCGCGGCAGCGCGGGTATCGTCAACAGCAAAACCCCGCCCGGTGGCGCCGGGCGGGGTTTGCAATTGCCGTGACTGATCGATCAGGTGGCGTGGCTGGCCAGCGCCGCGAGCAGCAGCAGCGCGACGATATTGGTGATCTTGATCATCGGGTTGACCGCCGGCCCGGCGGTATCCTTGTAGGGATCGCCGACGGTGTCGCCGGTGACCGCCGCCTTGTGCGCGTCGGATCCTTTGCCGCCGTGATGGCCGTCCTCGATGTATTTCTTGGCATTGTCCCACGCGCCGCCGCCCGATGTCATCGACAGCGCGACGAACAGCCCGCTGACGATCACGCCCAGCAACAGGGCGCCGAGCGCGGCAAAGCCGTTTTCGCGGCCCGCGACGAACGCGATGACGAAATACACCACGACCGGCGCGAGCACCGGAAGCAGTGACGGCACGATCATTTCCTTGATCGCCGCCTTGGTCACCAGGTCGACGGTGCGGGCATAATCGGGACGGCTGGTCCCCAGCATGATCCCCGGATTGTTGCGGAACTGGTCGCGCACATCGATGACGACGTCACCCGCGGCGCGGCCGACTGCGGTCATGCCCATCGCCCCGAACAGATAGGGCAGCAGCGCGCCGAGCAGCAGCCCGACGATGACATACGGATTTTCCAGGCTGAAATCGACATGCAGCGCCGGGAAAAATTCGCGCAGATCGGTGGTATAGGCGGCAAACAGCACCAGCGCGGCGAGACCCGCAGAGCCGATCGCATAGCCTTTGGTTACCGCCTTGGTGGTGTTGCCGACCGCGTCGAGCGCATCGGTTTTCTCACGCACGCTTTCGTCCAGCCCCGCCATTTCGGCGATCCCGCCGGCGTTGTCGGTGACCGGACCATAGGCATCGAGCGCCACGACCATCCCGGCCAGCGCCAGCATCGCGGTCGCGCCATAGGCAATGCCCAGGGGCCCCGCCAATTTGTAGGTGATGATCATCGCGGTCACGATCGCCAGCGCGGGCAGGGCGGTCGCTTCCATGCTGATCGCCAGGCCCTGGATGACATTGGTGCCATGGCCGGTCGTCGACGCCTTGGCGATCGAGCGGACCGGGCGGTAATCGGTGCCGGTGTAATATTCGGTGATCCAGATCAGCAGCCCGGTCAGGATAATCCCGACCAGTCCGGCATAGAACAGCAACTGGCCCGAAAACACATAGTCGTGGTCGAATGCGCGATACGCGGTAGTCGCGGCCATATCGCCGAGCGCATAATGCATCGCGAACCAGATCGCGGGCACCGACAGCACGGCGGTGACCAGGAATCCCTTGTACATCGCGCCCATGATGTTGGTCGACCGGCCAAGCCGGACGAAATAGGTGCCGATGATCGAGGTCACGATGCACACGCCGCCGATCAGCAAAGGCACGCTCATCAGCGCCAATAGATCGGCGCTGGTTTTGACGAGCAGCGCGGTCATGATCATCGTCGCGCCCAAAGTGACGACATACGTCTCGAACAAGTCGGCTGCCATGCCGGCGCAATCGCCGACGTTGTCGCCCACGTTGTCCGCGATGACCGCAGGATTGCGTGGGTCATCCTCGGGAATGTCGGCCTCGACTTTGCCGACCAGGTCGGCGCCGACGTCGGCGGCTTTGGTAAAGATCCCGCCGCCAAGCCGCGCAAAGATCGACACGAGCGATGCGCCCAGCGCCAGCGCCATCAGCGCGGTGACGACGGGGCGGCTGTCGGGCAGGTATCCGCCCGGCCCGGTCAGGTACCAGAAAAAGCCCGCCAGCGCGATCAGCGCGAGGCCAGCGACCAGCATGCCGGTGATCGCGCCGGCGCGAAACGCCATCGTCAATCCGGCTTGCAGGCTGGTCTGCGCAGCGGCGGCGGTGCGCACATTGGCACGCACAGACACGTTCATGCCGATAAAGCCGGTTGCGCCCGACAGCGTCGCGCCGATCACGAAGCCGATCGCGGCGATCGGCCCGATGAACACGAATACGATTACCGCGACAATCACCCCGACCAGCGCGATCGCCCGGTACTGGCGCTTCAGGTAGGCTTGCGCCCCTTCCTGGATCGCGCCGGCTATGTCCTGCATGGTCTGGTTGCCGGCCGGTGCGCCCAGCACCTGGCGGCTCGTGACGAACCCGTAAACAATCGCAAGCAAGCCGAAACAGATGGAAATTTCGATCAGGTTCACTGTGGCATCCCCTATTTTCTTCCCGATCCACACCGGCCCTGGGGGCCTGATGCGCAGCGGGTGCTTCTTTCGTTGCGAAGAAGTCCGGAGAGGCTACGGATTTATTTCTGCCCGGCAAGCATTTCGTTGTAATCGCTCAAGTACTTGCTAGTTGTGCGCATAGCCCAGCGGCCCTTGCGGCACTGCACCATCGACCAAGATACTGTCTCCGCAAAAGACTTCGACCCGGCCTATTGCATATGCGAGGCAATCGGGGCCGTGATCAGCGGGCAGCGTGAACAGCAATTCGTAGTCATCGCCCCAGGTCATCGCGTCGTGTTGGCGCGCAGGGGGCAGGGATTCGGGGAAGGGGACCGTGGCGGTCGTGATCGCCAGCGTGACTCCGCTCGCCGCGGCCATGCGCTGCGCATCGATCAGCAGGCCATCGGACACGTCCATCATCGCGCCCACATACGGCGCCAGCGCGCGCCCTTCGCGCAGGCGCGGCACGGGGCGGCGAAACGCGCTGGTGTCGATGCCTGCCACGCCATCGCGCAGTGCCTCAAACCCCAGCATCGCGGCCCCAACCGGCCCGGTGATCCACAACACATCGCCCGCCCTGGCGCCACTGCGCGACGGCACCGGATCGCATGTCGCGCGGCCTAGCGCGGTCAACCCGTGGCTGCGCCCGCCCGCCGGCGCCGATACGGTATCGCCGCCGAGCAGCGGCACGCCGAATGCAGCCAGTGCCTCGCGCATCCCCAGCGCAAACCGCGCATCGTCGGGCCCGAGCGCATAGCCGAGCAACACGCCGACCGGCTCTGCGCCTTTGGCGGCGAGGTCGGACATATTGGTCGCGATCAGTTTCCAGGCCACGTCGGCCTCGTCCTGGCCGCGCAGCCAGTGCACGCCCTCGACCATCATGTCGTGCGTGATCACCAGCGTTTCGCTGCCGAATGCGATCACCGCCGCGTCATCGGTCAGCGCGCGCGCCGCCGGATCGGGCGCGAGCGCGCGCATCAACGCGATAAAACTGGTCTCTGCAGTTTCCATCATTCCCCGGTAAAGTCCGGCGCCCGTTTGTCGAGGATCGCCGCGACAGCTTCGGCATGGTCGCGCGTTTCGTGCGCGATCGCCTGGTACGCGGCGGACAGTTCCAGCACATCATGCGCGCGGCCATGCTGGGCCTCGCGCAACAGTTTCTTGGTCAGGCGCAGCGCGCGCGGCGGATTGGCGGCGATTTCATCGGCGATGGCGAGGGCAGCGCTCATCAGCGCATCGGCGGGCACCACGCTGCCGACCAGGCCGATCGACCGGGCATAGGCTGCATCGAACGTGCGTCCGGTCAGGAACAGTTCGGCGGCGAGCGAATAGCCGACGATGCGCTGCAGCGACCACGCGCCGCCGTCGCCGGGCACGATCCCGACCTTGATGAAACTTGCGGCCATTTTTGCGGTATCGGCGGCGACGCGAATGTCGCACAGGCAGGCCAGGTCGAGCCCGAGCCCGATCGCGTGGCCGTTGATCGCCGCGATCATCGGCACTTCGCAATCGAGCATCGCGCGCACCGCGCGCTGCACCCCGCGGCGGTAATTGGCGCGCGTCGAATCCGGCTGTTCCAGCACGCCGATACCCTGGCGCGTCTGCATGCCCTTGATATTGCCGCCGGTCGAAAACGCACGGCCCGCCCCGGTCAGCACGATCGCGCTGATCTGGCGATCATTGCCCAGCGCGAAGAACGTGTCGACCACGCAGTCGCAATCCTCGATCGTGCTGATCGCGTTCAGCGCTTCGGGGCGGTTCATCGTCAGCACCGCGACGCGCCCGCGCCGCTCGACTGTCAGAAATGGAGATGGTGCTTTCGTCGCCATGGGTTCGTGCCTTTCCGCTCTCCACGCGGCGGTGCCACACGCCGCCGTGCGTGGCAAATGTGCGGGGCCAAATGCGGGGTCAAATGCGGAGATCGTTTGCGACATCGGGTTGACAACCGCCAGCGCGCGCTTAATCGTTCAATTAAGCCGCCTCGCAGCCCGGAAGTCGTAGCGGAAAGCGATGACGGGCTCAGCCACGCACGATCTCCAGATGAATGACAGCACCATGAGCAACACCGAATTGCCGACCACCCCAGCAGAGACGGGCGAACAGCAGGGCGCGCGCGATCTGCTGCTCGCGACTGCTTCCTTGATCATGCGCGAAGGCGACCAGGTCGATATTTCGCTGTCGGAACTGTCGCTGCGCTCGGGGCTGAATTCGGCGCTGGTCAAATATTACTTCGGCAACAAGGCGGGAATGCTGACCGCGCTGCTCGATCGCGACATGGTGGCGATCGTCCGCTCGGTCGAGGCGCTGATGCACCGCGACGACATGCCGCCCGAGGAGAAACTGCGCCGGCATATCAGCCGCTGCATCGATACCTATTACGCAGTGCCCTATCTGAACCGCCTGCTGATGCGCCTGGTGCGCGACAGCGACGCGGTCGAGGCGCGGCGGGTCGCGGACAAATACCTGACCCCGCTGCGCGTGTTCTACGACGCGTTGATCAGCGCGGGCGTGGCGCGGGGGGTGTTTCGCCAGGTCGATCCGCAACTGTTCTATTTTACCGTGACCGGCGCGGCCGACCGCTTCTTTTCCGCGCGGCTGGTGCTGCGGCATTGTTATGGCGAAGACTCGCTGACCGAGGAACTGCGCGACCGCTACCGCGAACACACGATCGATTTCATCATGGCCGGGATTTCCGCGCAGCACTGAGCGCGCTGAGGCGCGCCGGCGCGCCTGGCGCAACGTAATTATACCGAGCGGCGTAATTGCCGACGGATTGTTTCGCTTGCAACCTGCTCGGCAGTCGATAATGACAGCGCCGATGCCCGCTTCACAAAGTCGCCTTGCTCATTTCCTGCCCTATCGCATGGCAGTGACGTCCAATGCGGTGTCGAGTCACATCGCAGAGGACTATGGCGAACGCTTTGGGCTGAAGATTCCCGAATGGCGGATCATGGCGATCCTGGGCGATACCGGCGCGCTGACCCAGCGCGACCTGGTGCGCGCCACCCTCATGGATAAAGTCGCGGTCAATCGCGCGTGCAAGGCGCTCGATGATCGCGGGTTCCTGCAGCGCATGCCCAATGCCGCCGATGGCCGTTCGCACCATCTCGAACTGACCGAGGAAGGCCAGGCGATCTATGGCCAGATCTGGCCCCAGGCCTATGGCGCCTATGAACAGATTTTTGCCGTGCTGACCCCGCGCGACACCGAACGCCTGACCGAGCTGCTGCAGAAACTGATGCAGTCGGTACGCACGATCGAGGCCGAAGCCGATGCGAAAGCGCGGCGCAGAGGGTAAGGTATATTGGCTCCCCTCCTCTTCAGGGGAGGGGCTGGGGGTGGGGCCTCTCCCCACGCGCGACGCCGAGTCCAGTCGAGAGGCCCCACCCCAACCCCTCCCCTGAAGGGGAGGGGCTTAAGAGGCGGACAATCGCAGCCTGGTTTTACATCTTCCTGTGCAGGAAGTTGTCGCTGATCGAACAGGCGGCTGGTCCCAAAATCACCACGAACAGCGTGGGCAGGATGAACAGGATCAGCGGCACGGTCATGATTGCGGGCAGGCGCGCGGCCTTTTCCTCGGCGCGCATCATGCGTTCGTTGCGGAATTCGGCCGACAGCACGCGCAGCGCCGATGCCAGCGGAGTGCCATAGCGTTCGGTCTGGATCATCGTCGTGGTGACGCCGCGCATCGCTTCCAGATTGACGCGATAGGCCAGGTTTTCAAACGCGGTGCGGCGATCGGTCAGGAACGACAGTTCGATTGCGGTCAGCGAAAATTCGTCGCCCAGTTCGGGATAGGCGCGGCCCAGTTCGCGCGCCACGCGCGCGAATGCCGCATCCACCGTCAACCCGGCCTCGGCGCAGATGACCAGCAGGTCGAGCGCATCAGGCAGGCCCCTGCGGACTTCCTTGGTGCGTTTGCCGACCAGGTTCGCCACATAGATGTCGGGCAATTTGTACCCGAACACGAGCAGGGCGGCAAAGGCACCGAACCGCTTGCCATCGCCCCACAGCGGGAAATAGTTCACGCCATAGATCATGATCGCGGCAAATCCGCCGATCACGATCGGGCAGATCATTCGGCCCAGGATGATCGCAACCCCCCATTCCTTCTTGCGAATGCCAGCTTGCGCCAGTTTCTGCTGCGCGGCCTTGACCTGGCTGTCCTGCAGCACGCTGAGGCGCGAAAGGAACGTACGGATACGGTCGGTGGTATCGTTGCGCCGCACGATGCTGGCGCGTTTGCGGCTGGAGGCGACGATGATGCCGGCCTTCAGTTCCTCGCGCCGCTCGTTCAGCGCCTTGACCCGCTTGGCCATCGGATCGCGGATCGTCAGCGCGGTATAGATCGCAAACAGCACCATCACGGCGGCAAGTCCCGCCAGCATCGAGCCGGCGTTGACGACGTCGACGCCCATCAAAGTGGTGTGATGGGCTCCGGGAACGGCGGTCATTGCGCTCATGGCTGCGGCCTCAAATTTCGAAGTTGATCATTTTTTTCATGATGAAACCGCCGGTCGAGAGCCAGATAAAGGCCCCGATCAAGGCGATGATCAGACGGTCATCAGTGAAAAAATGACCCATGTAGGTCGGGTTGATCGAATAGAGCAGGCCGAACACGATGAACGGCAACGAGCCGATGATATAGGCCGATGCCTTGGATTCAGAGCTCATCGCGCTGATCTTCAACTTCATCTGCGCGCGCTTGCGTAACACGTCGGCCAGGTTGGCCAGCGTTTCGCCGAGGTTGCCGCCGGTTTCGCGCTGGATCGCCAGGGTGATGCAGAAAAAGCTGAATTCGGCCATGTTGAGCCGGTTGGCGGTTTCCTGCAGCGAATCATCCATCGTCCGGCCCATGCGGATGCGATCGTTGATCAGCTTGAATTCCTCGCCGACCGGCCCCGGCAATTCGCTGGAAACGACGTTCATCGTTTCGCTGATCGGCAGGCCCGAACGCAGGCCGCGGGTCAGCAGTTCCAGCGCATCGGGAAAGCGCGTGGTGAACTTCTTGAGTCGGCGCTTGATAAAATAGTTGACCACCATGTGCGGAAGGCCCGCACCGACGACCACGCCGATCGCGAGCGCCAGGCCCAGCGATCCGCTTTTCAGCAGGATCAGCAGCCCCAGCACCGCGGTCAGGCCGATCGAGGCCGACGTATATTGCTGCACGGTCCAGCCTTTGCCGGTGCGCACCAGGCGCAGGCGCAGCGCTTCCTTGCGCGATCCCGACCCGGCTACGCGATAGCCCGATGGCGCACGCTGGGCGACAGCCTTGCGGAACTGGGCCTCGACCTTGTCGATGGCGCTGTCCGAATGGCGCAGGCGCACTGCCTGCAACCGACGTGCGACATGACGGTTCGGGCTGGGTCCGGTGAGCATGATCGCAATCACGCCCAGCAGGAACACCGCGCCAAAGACCAGTAACATGAAAGGCAAGGACTGCATCGTGTGACCTGCGGTTGGTGGCAAATGGCCCGCCCAATCAGGCGGTGTATTGAAACATTATCGTGCGGATCACGCGTTGGCGCCCGCCTTCGATTTGGTCAGCAGCTTCTTGATGGCAAAGCGCTGCATCACCGAACCCGAGGCCCGCGCGGCAGTCGGATCGGTGGGCTTGGCTCCACCCTTTCCGCCCAATTTGCCGCCTTTGACGACGGGCGCCGCTTCGTGTTCGCCTTCGGTAGCGATGATCGTTTCGACGATCGCCCGGATCGCGCCGGTCGTCTTTGCTGTCTTGTTTGCGCCGACGAACGTCTGGCCCAGCTTGGCCGCATTGGCCGCCGCCTTGACATCGTGCGGGATCACAAAGCTCAGCTTGCGCTCGATCGAGGTTTCGAAATCGCTGCGGCTGATTTCACCGACGCCGGCCGCGACCTTGTTTGCGACGATCATGACTTTGGTGTGCGGCGCGTTCGCTTTCAGCCACGACAGGATGCGGATGCCATCGCGCGCGCCCGCCAGGGTCAGCTCCGTCACCACCACCACGACATGCATGCTGGCCAGCAAATGCGGAAAATTGATCAGCATGTTGCGCGGCAGATCGACCACGGTCGCTTCGAACGCGTGCTTGAATTCCTCGATCAACTGCACGAACGCGGTGCCGTCGGTCAGCAATGGCGCGCTTATCGGCGCTTCGGCCGACAGGATCGCCAGGTTGTCGTTGGCGCGGATCATCGCGCGTTCGATGAACAATCCGTCGATACGGCTGGGATTGTCGATCGCATCGGTCAGCCCGCGCCCCGGTTCCAGGTCGAGCGTCAGCGCGCCGGTGCCGAAATGGACATCGAGATCGAGCAGCGCAGTCGGCATCTTGTCGTCGGCGCTCAACATCCACGCGATCGATGTCGCGATCGTCGATGCGCCGACCCCGCCACGCGTACCAACCACGGCAGTGGCGATATGCGATTTGCCGGCGATGGCATCACCGCCGCGCGGCGCAGCAAAGATGGCCTGCGCCTGCACCAGCGTGTCGCGCAACTGCGCGGGGGCCAGCGGCTTGAGCAGGTAATCCTGGATCCCCGAGGCGACCAGGTCGCGGTACAGCCGCACATCGTTGACCTGGCCGATGGCGATGACCACCGTGCCCGGCTCGCACACTTCGGCCAGCCCGTTGATATCGTTCAGCGGATCGCCGCTTTCCGACAGGTCGACCATCAGGATCGAAGGGCTGGCGGCGACCGCCAGCGACTGGACCGCATTGCGCAATCCGCCCTTCATCACCTTTTCGGGCGCCCAGCCCATGTCGATGACGACCGAGCGCAGCGTATCCAGGGAGACATCATCGCACACGAAGGCGGAAAAGATGTCGCGGTTGCCGGTCTTCCAAGGCGCGTTCATCGCGTGCAGTCCTTATGTGGGTATTGGCTGTTGGGCGCAATTGTCGTTTATTGAGTGTGCGTTACTGAGTGCTTTGGGTCGAAAGCTGCTTCAGCTTTTCGGTGCCGGACACCGCCTTCAGGCGGTAGGCATCGATCGCCTTGGTATTGGTCAACACGACCGTATTGCCGGCGCCGGACTGGCCGTGGATCAGGTCTTCCTTGTTGGCGACCATCGCCGCCATGTTGGTGCTGATCGCGCAGCCATAGTTCTTCGAGGTTGCGTTTTCGTAATTGGCATCCGATTTCGCCGACCAGTCGGGGCAGCCGGGAACGCTGGCAAAGGCGCGCGACACCACGACGCGGGCATAGCCCGGCGCAATCGTGCCTTCGGTCACCGGTGCAGTGCTATCCAGGATCAGGCCGAACTTGCCTGCCACCGCTTCGACCGCGACATGCGTCGCGCCGGTGTCGGCAGGATCGTCGAGCGAAATGTGATCGCCGTATTTCAGGCCGAGCCCGGCAAACCAGTCGTTCAGCCGGTGCTGCTGAACGGGGTCGAGCCCGCCCTGCGGCATCGGCGTCAGGTCAAAGGTATAATTGCTGTGCTGCACGACCGGCTGGTGCACATTGTCGAGCGAACGGTTGGTCGGCATGCCGCCGCAACCGGCCAGCACGAGGCTTAGGCTGAGGGCGATGGGACCAAGCGCGATGGGACCGAGGCCGAACCGCAAACGCGTGCGGGCCGAAACGAAATGATGCGTGGGCGTCATGATGGGTTCGCCTTTCACTGGATGCTGAAGCCGGGCTGCGTGTCTGCCTTGGCCTGCTGCTTGTTCTTGGCCCTGGCTTTGTCGCCGGTGTCGGGATTGGTGTCGGGCGTTGCGGCGCCGACTTTGGGTCCGGTTGCGGGCAGCACGCCGGGGTTGCCTTGCGTTGCGGGCAGCTCGGTCGGCTTTGGCCGGGTCTCGCCCTTCTTGCCGTTGGTTTCCTCGTTGCCGATCAGTTGGCGCACCGCGTCGGCGGCCTTGAAGCCATCGGTCGGCAGGGCGATCTGGTTGGCATCGACCGGATTGACGAGGTACGGCGTGATCACGATGACCAGCTCGGTTTCGCCCTTCTGGTACGCGGTCGAGCGGAACAGCGAACCCAGGATCGGGATATCACCTGCGCCCGGCATCTTGGTGATCGTGTTGGTGCTGTTGTTCTTCAACAGGCCGGCGATCATGAAGCTTTGCCCGGAACCGAGCTCGACCGTCGTTTCGGCGCGGCGCACGGTCAGTGCCGGCACCGAAAACCCGTTGATCGTTACCGCACCTTCGGTGCTCAGTTCCGACACTTCGGGCCGCACGCGCAGAGAAATGCGCCCGTTGGCCAGGACCGTCGGCGTATAGGACAAGCTGACACCATAGTTCTTGTATTCGACCGAAGTCGCGCCAAGCCCGGTGCTCATCGGGATCGGATATTCGCCGCCCGCCAGGAATTCGGCGGTTTCACCCGACAGCGCGGTCAGGTTCGGTTCGGCGAGCGTCGTTACGAGGCCGATCGTTTCGCCCAGGTTGAGCGCGGCCAGCAGATTGAGCCCGAGCAGTTTGCCTGCCAATGCCACCGTCGTGCCGGTCGTTGACGCCGGAACCGCCGTGCCCGTCGTCTGGACGAGCTGGCCGGTGATCGGGCTGACGGCATAGCCGGTCACCGAGGTGGCGCCGACGCCCAGTGGCCCGCCGGGGGTGAACGTCGACGACGTCGTTCCCTGGCCGATGCCGTATTGGAACCCGTTGTTCGAGGCGATGCTCGACAGGTTGGAACTGATCGTCCGCGACAGCGAACGGCTGACTTCAGCAATCTTGACGTTCAGGTTGACCTGCAGCGGGGTCGCCATCTTCAACCGGCTGATCACATTGGTCTTGTCGCCGACGAACGCCTTGACCAGGCGTTCCGCCTCGGCCGCGTCTTCCGGCGCGGCAACGATGCCGGTCAGCAGCACGGTGTTGTTCATCGTCGTCGAGGTGATGCGCGCATCGGGCATGGCCAGGTGCAGCATCTGGTCGATGCTGTCGAGATTGGTGCCGACGCGGATGTTCGATGACCACACGATTTCGCCGCGTGCATTGCTGGCATAGACCGTGGTTTCGCCGCCGGCCTTGCCGAAGACATACAACTGGTTGCCCGATTTGACCTGGACATCGGCGACTGTGTCGTTGGCGACGAACACGTCGGTCATGTTCGACGGCAGGGTCACCAGTTCACCGCGGCCGATGCCGAGCGCCAGCGACCGGGCCGGCGCCGAGACACCGGGCGTGCCCTGCATCATCGGGGGCATCGCATTGGCGTGATGCCGGGGCATGCCCATCGGTTTGTGATGGGGGTCGACCTTTGCCGCCAGCGGAGCGACCAGGGCCGGCAGGGCCGCGATGGCCGCCATGCCCAGCGCCGAAGTAACCAAACGCAGTTTCATCGTCTTGCCTTTCGCGGCGGGTATCGTCCGGAATTCTGGATCCTGGCGCCTCACGATCGAGCGCAGATGCGGATTGCGGCGCATGGTCAAAGCACTCCCATCGGGCCGATGGGTACGATCCGCGGGATCGGTGCAACCGGCACTTCAATCGTTTCCTTGCCGCGCGTCACCCGAACCGTGGGGCCATGATGAACCACCGGACCGGCCGCAACGCCTGGCGCTGCCGGGGCCATCGGTCCATGGCTCGCTTCGTTTGTGCCATTGATCGAACTGGCGCTCGGCATCGTCTTGCGCTGAAAGCGCGAGACATCGCCGCCGGTGACAAAGCTGGTGTCGTGGTCGACCGGCTTGCCGATCGCGGCTTTCAACAGCTTGTCTTCTTCCTGCTTGCTGGCGCCATTGGGCACCTTGACCTGGCCCGATGCGACAACCTGTTCCAGCTCGGCCGAATTGTCGGCGATCGAGCGCAGCGACAGGCTGATGGTGCCGATCGATTCGGCGACCGACAGCTCTTCGGCGATCTTTGGCGTGGTTTCGACAGTGACCAGGCTGAAGCCCTTGACCTGGGTCTTGCCCTCGACCGTTTCCTGAACGGTGGATTGGTCGGTGGCGAGCACGCGCAGGTTCTTGAGAATGGTTTCGGTGGCGCGCAGCGGCTGCGTTTCGCCTTCGCCCTTGACCGACTGGGTCAGCAGCAGATCGACATGGTCACCCGGAAAGACAAACCCGGCGACACCGGTGCGGCTGCTGACCGGGATGGTCACGGCACGCATGCCGGCCCCGAGCGCAGCAGCCAGGAAGCCACGATCACCCGGCGCGACCAGCGAACCAGTTGTAACCGGCTGGCCCGCGGTAATCGGGTTCTTGACGACCGTGCCGAGCAGCTTGGTCATGTCGGTCTTGTCCTGGATGAAGTACGCATCCTGGACCAGGTCACGCGGCCAGGGCTGATAGGCCACCGAATCCGCGGTGATGATTGTGCCGATGGGCAGGGCGCGCTGGGCGACCAACACTTTGGGACCATCCAGGATTTTTGCCGCGGCGGCGGCCTGCGGTGCAGACGCCCCGACCAGCATGGCCCGAGCGAGCAGGCTCGTGACAATTGCCACGAACAAGGCCCCAACCAGCAATAGCAGCTTCTTCCTGTCCATGACTTCCGTGTCCTGCCCTTGATTTTCGAACGCCCGAACTATGGGCCAAATTGGTTAAGAATGGCCTATTTGGATTTTAAGCGTTTCATTGGCCCGCTGGCTGATGCGGTTGCGACTGCGCGCCTGCGGCCAATGGGTTGGTGTTTTTTGATGGTGAATTTGCGTAATGAAACGCGATGTGCGGCTGGCCATGATTGGGGCCTTCCCAGGCCAGGCCCCAATCACGGCCGTCGTGCCAGTGCGCGACATCGGCGCTGGCCAGGGTCCACAGACCCGCCACCGCGATCGCCACGCCGTATGGAATTTTCAGCCGGCTCGTCTGGCGGCGCGAAATATGCCACATGCCCAGCCCCACCGTCAGCACGCCGCCGGCGATCGACATGACCAGCAACAGCCGGACAAACAGCACCGCAGGCAGCCAAAGAGCGAGCGCTGTCAACAACTTGACATCGCCGCCGCCCATCGCCCGGATCGCAAACAGGCCCGCCAGAACGACGAATGTCGCCAGCGCCAGGCCAAGTTGCCAGGCCACGCCGGGCCACATCGACAGCCCGGTCGCCCACCAGAAAACCGGCGCGCCCAAGGCAATCGCGGCATTAAGCCAATTGTCGATCTGACGACGGCGGATATCGGTAAAGGCGGCAATCAGCAGCGCGATTGCCAAGGCCCCGACCAGTCCGTAAACGATGAGTGTTCCCTGCATGATCGGCCTTATGCGGGACAATCACTTACCAAATAGTAACCAAGGTTGCCCGCGGATTCCGGGCCTTCGAAATTCCCTGAAGAGGCACCCTTTGACCGATACGCACCCCGTCACGACTGCTGTCAAAACGCATCAAGCCGGGCTGGCGGAGCGCCGGATCATCCCGCCGCAGGCCTCCGAATCGGTATGGCGCGCGCACGACGGGTTTGCGATTCGCCGCATCGACTGGTCCGGCGCGCAACAGGACGAAAGTACGCCGCGCGGATCGCTGCTGTTCCTGCCGGGCCGCGCCGATTTCTACGAGAAATACCTCGAAACGCTCGACGGCTGGCACCGCAAGGGCTGGCGCGTGACTGCGCTCGACTGGCGCTGGCAGGCAGGTTCAGGGCGCTACCATCGCGATTCCCGGCTCGGCGGAACGCAGGGTTTTTCGGCCTGGGTCAGGGACCTGGGCAATTTCTGGGCAAGCTGGACGGCCGCCACGCCGGGCCCCCACGTGCTTGTCGGGCATTCGATGGGCGGGCATCTCGTGCTGCGCGCAGCCGCCGAACGCCGCGTCCGCCCCGACGCGCTGGTGCTGAGCGCGCCGATGCTCGGGTTCGTCACCCCGGTTCCCGCGCGGTTGCAACCAGCATTCGCGCGCCTGATGTGCCGCATCGGCGACAGCGATCGCGCGGCGTGGAAGGATGGCGAACGCCCCGGGCAAAACCAGGCGCGGCGTGCCATGGCGCTGACCCACGACGGCGATCGCTATGCCGACGAACTGTGGTGGCGAACCCAGCGGCGCGAACTGAACATGGGCCCCGCGAGCTGGGACTGGGTGCGCAAGGCCAGCGAATCGATCGTACGACTGGGCGAGGCAGGGTTTATCGAATCGCTCGACATACCAGTGCTGACCCTGGCCGCGCGCAAGGACCTGCTCGTGTCATGGCCGGCAATCGCGCGCATCGCAGCGCGCCTGCCGCGCGGACAACTCGCCGAATTTGGTCGCGGAGCCGCGCACGAATTGCTGCGCGAGGCGGACCCGGTGCGGGATCATGTGCTGGCGCAGATTGATTGTTTTCTCGATCGTGTGGCGCCGCGACGGCGGGTGGGGGCGGGCGTGGTGTGATGCGAGTAAGGGCCTCCGGCGGCCTAGGGCCATTGCCCTAGGGACCCGTTACCGTCTTGAACTGCGCGCTGGCTAGGCGTTTGCGCGCGCCCGCGCAGCGGCATAGTCTCCCGACGCAGCGGCGGGATGTTACGCCGAACAGGCACACCAACGCGGACAGTAACGGGATCCAAGGGCCCCTGGCCCTTGGCCGCCGGAGGCCCTTAAGCAGCCTTGGCAGCGTCACTCGCCAGCTTGTCCACGCGTTCGTTCTCGGCGTGGCCGGAATGGCCCTTGACCCAGATCCAGTCGACTTTGTGGCCTTTTGCGGCGTCGGCCAGTGCGCGCCACAGGTCTTCGTTCTTGACCGGTTTGTTGTCGGCAGTTTTCCAGCCTTTCCTGATCCAGCCGAACATCCATTTGGTCATGCCGTCGATCACATAGCGGCTGTCGGTGTGCAGCCGGACGGCGCAGGGTTCGCGCAGGGCTTGCAGGGCCTGCAGGACGGCCATCATTTCCATGCGGTTGTTGGTGGTGGCCGGGTCCGATCCCGACAGTTCCTTTTCGGCTTCGCCCATGCGCAGCAGCGCGCCCCAGCCGCCTTTGCCGGGATTGCCCTTGCACGCGCCGTCGGTAAAGATTTCAACCGGTTTCAAGCGAAAAGTCCTGTGTTGTCGCGATAATACAGCAGCCGCCGGGCCAGCGGGAGCGGGTCCTTGCGGGTGACGAGTGCATCGCCCGGGGTGTGGATCCAGTCGTAGGCGCGGCTCATCACGAACCGCAGTGCCGCGCCTTGCGCCAGCAGGGGCAGCGCTTCGCGTTCGGCGGGCGACAGCGGGCGGACTGCTTCGTATCCGGCGAGCATCGCGCGCGACAGGTCGTCGCGAAAGCCGCTGTCGTCCCAGCACCAGGCCAGATGGGTTACTGCCAGATCGTAGGCGGTCAGGTCGTTGCACGCGAAATAGAAGTCGATCAGCCCGGTGATCGTGTCGCCCAGCACCAGCACATTGTCGGGAAACAGGTCGGCATGGATGACCGATTGGGGCAGGTCGATGGGCCAGGCCGCGGCGATGCGCGGCAGGTCCTGTGCGATCAGCGCCGCCAGCGTGGGATGGATCGCCGCCAGCGCGTCATCGCCGCATTCCACCGCCAGCCGGCGTGATTCGGCAATGCCCATCGTGTTGGCGCGCGTGGATGGGAAATCGGCCGCCGCCAGATGCAGCCGCGCCAGTTCGTGGCCGACTGCGCGTGCCTGCGCCGGGGTGGGCGCGCCGACGGAAACGCCGGGCAGGAACTCGATCAGCGCGACCGATTTGTCGCCGATCTTGCGATAGAGCGCGCCATCGCGGTCATGGATAGTGCGCGGCACGGGGCAGTCATGCGCCGCCAGGTGATCGAGCAGCGACAGGAAATAGGGCAATTCGTCGGTATCGATGCGGAATTCGTACATTGTCAGGATGTAGCGCGCACCGGCGCCATCGCTGCCAGTCGTCTCGATCAGCCAGTTGCTGTTCGACACGCCCTCGGCAATGCCCTTGGCGCTGACCAGCGTGCCCACGTCATAGGCCGCGATCAGCGCGGCGATGTCTTCCGCGCGCAAATGCGTATAAACTGCCATCGGGTTGCCGTCAGTCGAGCAGTTGGCGCGGCAGTTTGAACACCATGTGTTCTTCGGTGGTGGTGACCGTTTCGGTCGTGATCGCGCGCATTTCGCCGAGCCGGTCGATCACTTCGCGCACCAGCACTTCGGGTGCCGATGCGCCGGCGGTCACGCCGATCGTATCCACGCCCTCGAGCCATTCGGGCTTGATCTCGCTGGCGCGCTGGACCAGGTGGCTGCGCGCGCCGCCGCGCTGCGCGACTTCGACCAGGCGCAGCGAATTGGAGCTGTTGGGCGCGCCGATCACCAGCACCAGGTCGCAATCGCCGGCGATCGCCTTGACCGAATCCTGCCGGTTCGATGTCGCATAACAGATGTCTTCGCCGCGCGGGCCGACGATCGCGGGATAGCGCGCGGTCAGCGCGGCGATGATCGCGGCGGTATCGTCGACCGACAGCGTGGTCTGGGTCAGGTAGGCGAGCGGCAGGTCGTCGGGCAGGTCGAGCGCGGCGACATCGTCGACCGTTTCGACCAGCGTGATCGAGCCCTTGGGCACCTGGCCCATCGTGCCGATCACTTCGGGGTGGCCGCAATGGCCGATAAACAGGATGTGGCGCTTGGCCTCGACCTGGCGTTCGGCCTGGCGATGGACTTTGCTGACCAGCGGGCATGTCGCATCGAGCCAGTCGAGCCCGCGCGATGTCGCATCGGCGGGCACGCTTTTTGGCACGCCATGCGCCGAAAACACCACCGGCGCGCCATCGGGCACTTCGTCCAGTTCCTCGACGAACACCGCGCCCTTGGCTTTCAATCCATCGACGACATAGCGGTTGTGGACGATTTCGTGGCGCACATAGACCGGCGCGCCATAGCGGGCGATCGCGCGCTCGACGATTTCGATCGCGCGATCCACGCCCGCGCAAAACCCGCGCGGCGCCGCGATCAGCACGCGCAGGGGTCGCGTGTGGTCCATAATCGAAGGGGCTGGTTGCGTGGTCATAGCACTCGTCTTTAGAGCATCACGCGAAAAAACAGGAACCGGTTTTTTCACAAAAAAGCGCTGGTCGAACTGGTGGCAAGCGGACATTGCCCTATGCCACGCGGCTGTCTACAGAGGGACCCGCAGGGGTTTGCCCGCCTGCTCCGTTACGACGATCGATAGCCTTTAAGGATTGCGCGCCCTGATGTCCGCCAAACTTCCCCGACTTGCCACACGTACGCGCGTTATCGTCGCGCTGGCCACGATGTCCTTGCTGGCGCTGGCCGGGTGCACCAAGAATCATGGCGAACTGGTGGTCGATGACACGGTCGGCGTGACTGCGCTGCGCACGCCGTGCCCGATCGTCGAAATTCCCGACATGACCGGCGATGTCACTGTGCTCGCCCCGGGGCGCGTGGATTCGACCGCGATCGATACTGTCGCGACGATCACCAATCTGCGCAGCCATTGCAACAACGGTGCGGTCCTGCCCGAACTGACCACGAAGATCGATTTCGACGTGATGGTCCGCCGCAACGATACGCATGGCGCCCGCCGCATCAGCTATCCGTTCTATTCGGTGGTTCAGCGCGCCGGCGCGACGGTCGTCGCCAAGCACCTGGGCTCGGTCACGGTCGAATTCGCCGATGGCCAGGACCGCGCAATGGCGCATGGCAACGCGATGAGCGTGATCAGCCGCGAAGAGGCAACCTTGCCCAAGCCGATCCGCGACCGCCTGTTGCGCAAGCGCAAGCCGGGCGACACCGACGCGGCGATCGATCCGCTGTCGCTGCCCGATGTGAAGGCCGCGCTGGCCAAGGCGACGTTCGAAGTGCTGATCGGGTTCCAGATGACCGACCAGCAACTGGCCTATAACGCCACCCGATGACGCGCATGCGGCCGGTGGCTTTCGCCCCGGTCCAGTCCGAAAGGGAACCCCGGCCTTCGCGCATTGGCGTGCAGGGCGCGGGGATTTCCCTGTTGTTGCATAATCCGCTATGCCGAGATCCGAAATCATGACCCAGACCGCACCCGATACGCTCGCCGCGCCCCAGCGCACGCTGTTCGCCGAATTTGCCGGGGTGATCGATGCCGCGCTCGATGCGCTGGTTGCGTCGGGCGCCTTGCCCGCCGGGCTGGCACGGGGCGGGGTCACGACCGAGCCGCCGCGCGATCCTGCGCATGGCGATCTGTCGACCAATGCGGCGATGGTCCTGGCCAAGCCTGCTGGCACCAATCCGCGCGCGCTGGCCGCGCTGCTGATCGACGAATTGCGCAAGGATGCGCGCGTGACCGCGGCCGACATTGCCGGGCCGGGGTTTATCAATCTGCGGCTGACGCCTGAAACGTGGCTGGGCGAATTGCGGCTGATCGCGCAAGGCGGCGATGATTATGGCCGGTCGACATTCGGGCAGGCCGCGGTCGTCAATGTCGAATACGTCTCGGCCAACCCGACCGGGCCGATGCATATGGGCCATTGCCGGGGTGCGGTTGTCGGCGATGCGCTGGCGACTTTGCTGGGCTTTGCCGGGCACAAGGTGATCCGCGAATACTATATCAATGACGCCGGTGGCCAGGTCGATGTGCTCGCGCGCTCGGTCCACATCCGCTATCGCGAGGCGCTCGGCATTACCGTCGGTGAAATTCCGGAAGGGCTGTACCCGGGCGATTACCTGGTGCCGATCGGGCAGGAGCTCGCCGCCGAACTCGGCGATCAATACGCTGCGGCGCCCGAAAGCGCATGGCTGCCGCTGTTCCGTACGCGCGCGGTTGCGGCGATGATGGTGATGATCCGCGCCGATCTGGCACTGCTCGGCATTCATCACGACGTGTTCAGTTCGGAGGCCGAATTGCAGGCATCGGGCAAACCCGAGGCTGCGGAGAAATGGCTTCGCGCGCACGACTTGGTCTATGACGGCGTGCTCGAGGCGCCCAAGGGCAAATTGACCGACGATTGGGAAGCGGTCGAGCTGCCGCTGTTCCGCTCGACGAAGTTTGGCGATGACCAGGATCGGCCGATCCGCAAGTCGAATGGCGGCTGGACGTATTTCGGCGCCGATCTCGCGTACCATTTCCAGAAGGCGCAGTCCGCCGACGCACTGGTCGATATCTGGGGCGCGGACCACGCGGGCACGGTCAAGCGTATCCGTGCGGCCGTTGCTGCGCTGACAGGGGCCGATGGCCACGCGCCAAAGCCGTTCGAAGTGAAGCTGGTCCAGATGGTCCAGTTGCTGCGCGACGGGCAGCCGGTGAAAATGTCGAAGCGCGCGGGCACGTTCGTGACGCTCGCCGATGTCGTGGGCGAAGTCGGCCGCGATGTCGTGCGGTTTACCATGTTGTCGCGCAAACCCGATGCGCAGATGGATTTCGATTTCGCCAAAGTGGTCGAAGCTTCGAAAGACAATCCGGTGTTCTATGTCCAATATGCCCATGCGCGGGTGTGTTCGACTTTGCGCAAGGCTGCGGCCGAGGGCCTGGCCCCCGGTGGCGACGCGCTGGACATGCTCGGTGACGAGGAGCTGGCGCTGATCCGGCTCGTCGCGCAGTTCCCGCGCGTGATCGAAAGTGCGGCAATCGCTCGCGAACCGCACCGCGTGGCATTCTTTCTTTACGATATTGCTGCAGGGTTCCACGCGTATTGGAACGTCGGTAACGACAGACCCGATAAACGCTTTATCGTCGCAGGCGATCCGGCGTTGACCGCCGCGCGGCTATTCCTCGCGACGCAAATCGGGCAGGTTATCAAGAACGGTCTGGCTATCCTGGGTGTGACCGCAGCCGAAGAGTTGTGACACCCGCAACTTGCAACGGAGTGTGGGGCAATGCACACGGACGATAACCACGACGAACACGGCCATGACGAACATGGTAACGAGATCCATGAAAGCGCGTTTCACCGCGCAGAGGATCACGTGTTCGACAGCCATGAAGCTGCACCCGCGCTCGACCTGGGCGATGACGAGCGCCTGCCGTGGCTCGAAGGCGCCGACGATCTGGAAGATCAGCAGCGCAACCGCGGCGGTCATCGTCTGATTGCGCTGGCGGTTGTTGCGCTGATCGTGCTGGCGCTGCTCGTCGACGGAATTTACTGGGTCACGCATCGCGGCGGTTCGTCCAAGCCCGCCGACGGCACGCTGATCGAGGCGAGCAAGGACCCGTATAAAGTCGCGCCCGACGATCCAGGCGGCAAGAAATTTGCCGGCACCGGCGATTCGAGCTTCAAGGTCAGCCAGGGCCAGCATCCCGATGCCAGCCTGGCCGGCAGCGCCGGCACGACGCCGCCGCCCGCCGCCGCGACACCGTCCGCCGCGCCATCGACGCCCGCACCCGTCGCCAAGGCGCCGGAGCCTGCCCCTGCTGCCAAGCCGGAAGGCGGCGCCGTTGCCGTCCAGGTCGGCGCGTATTCCACCGAAGCGCTGGCGCAATCGGCCTGGTCACGGCTGACCGCGGCCAACGACCTGCTCAAGGGCATGAACCACCGTGTGGTCGAGGGCAAAGCCGATATCGGCACTGTCTATCGCCTGCAGGCGCTGGCTTCCGATGGTAGCGCGGCGAACAGCTTGTGTAGCCATCTCGAGGCTGATGGGGTGAAGTGCCAGGTGAAGCGTTGATCACGGCTATTTAACACGGCCCGTTCATCCTGAGCTTGTCGAAGGACGCGCGCAACATCCGCCCAGCTAGCGCGCAAGTTAGCCGGACCAGATGTGGCGCGCATCCTTCGACGGGCTCAGGATGAGCGGGGTTTGGTTATTTGGCCGAAGCAGAAGTCAGCGCCACATTTTTCCCCCATCACATACCGCAAGGCGCTTGCCTGCAAGGCCAAGCTTGCGGCATGACCTGACCGATCATGCTTCCGGCAATTTTCGGCCTATCCGGCCTCGTCCTGACCGCCGAAGAGCGCGCATTTTTTCGCGATGCCGACCCGGCCGGCTATATCCTGTTTGGCCGCAATGTGGCCGATCGGGCGCAAATGCGCGCGCTGACCGATGATCTGCGCAGCCTCCATGGCCGCGATCATACATTCATCTGCATCGACCAGGAGGGCGGCCGCGTCGCGCGGATGAAGCCGCCGCAATGGGGCCCGTATCCGCCACACGGCGTGTTCGACCGGTTGTACGACCTGGCCCCAATCAGCGCGATTGCAGCGGCGCGGGCCAATGCCGAAGCGCTCGGGCTCGATCTGGCCGAGGCGGGCATCACTGTCGATTGCCTGCCGCTGCTCGATGTGCGCCAGCCGGGCGCCGACGATGTGATCGGCGATCGCGCACTGGGCACAGAGCCAATGCGCGTTGCTGCACTGGGGCGCGCGGTGCTCGATGGCCTGGCAAATGCTGGCGTGACCGGCGTCGTAAAACATGTGCCCGGGCATGGCCGCGCGACCGCGGACAGCCACAAGGCGCTGCCCACAGTGACCGCCGATGTGGCCACGCTCGAGACCGACCTCGCGCCATTCCGCGCACTGGCCGATGCGAAAATCGCGATGACCGCGCATGTCTGTTTCACCGCGTGGGATGACACCGCGCCGGCGACGCTGTCGGCGCGGGTGATCGGTGATGTCGTGCGCGGGGCGATCGGGTTTGGCGGGCTGCTGTTGTCCGATGATCTCGACATGCAGGCGTTGACCGGCACGATTCCCGAACGCGCGGCGCGTGCGGTGGCGGCGGGATGCGACCTGGCGCTCAATTGCTGGGCGCGGATGGACGATATGACCGGGATTGCCGCCGCGCTGCCGCCGATGACGGCGCAAGCGACGGCACGGCTGGAGGCGGCGTTGGCGGCGACCGATATTGCGCCAGCCAATCTGGCTGCGCGCCAGGCGGCGCTCGTGGCAAAGCGCGATGCGCTGCTGGCCCTGGTGGCGTGATCGAGGAAGAGGCCGACTGGCTGCCGATCGAATCGGCGCCTGATGGCGACGGCGCGCTGTATCTCGAGCTCGATGGCTGGGAAGGGCCGCTCGATCTGCTGCTCGATCTGGCGCGGCGGCAAAAGGTCGATCTGCGGCGAATTTCGATCCTCGAACTGGTCGACCAGTATCTCGTCTATATCAATCGCGCTCACGCGCTGCGGCTGGAACTGGCGGCGGATTATCTCGTGATGGCGGCGTGGCTGGCCTATCTTAAATCGCTGTTGCTGCTGCCGCGCGATCTCGAGGTTCAGCCGGGGCCGGAGGAACTGGCGCTGCGCCTGCAATTGCGGCTGCAGCGGCTTGGCGCGATGCGCGATGCTTCGGCGCGGCTGATGGCGCGCGACCGGCTGGGGCGCGATGTCTTTGTCAATGGCCGGCCCGAAGGCGTCAGCGTGGATCGCAAATCGCGCTGGACCGCCAGTCTCTACGACCTGATCGAGGCCTATGGCGCGATCAAGGTGCGCAACACGCCGGTGGTACACATGGTGCGCGAACGCCCGGTGATCACATTGGAGGCGGCGCTCGCGCGGCTGTTGCGGATGCTGGGCATGGGGGCCGACTGGATCGATCTGCGCCTGTTGCTGCCACGCCCCGAGCCCGATGCCGATCCACGCCTGGCGCGATCGGCGCTCGCGTCGCATTTTGCCGCCTCGCTCGAACTGGCCAAGCAGGGCCGCGCCGAAATCGCGCAGGACGAAGTGTTCGGCCCCTTGCGCCTGCGCGCCAGCGCATGAGCGAGCCTTATGACGACCTGGTGCGCGCGGTCGAAGCGACGCTGTTTGCCTCGGAGACGCCGCTGTCGCCCGACGCGCTCAGCCGGCATCTGGGCGGCGCGGCGGTCGGCGCGGCGCTCCTGGCGCTGTCGGCGCATTATGCCGGGCGCGGGATCGAGCTGGTCGAGCGTGGCGGGCACTGGCATTTCCAGACCGCGCCCGACCTGGCGCACCTGTTGCGCCGCGAACGCGAAGATCCGCGCAAGCTGTCGCGCGCGGCGATCGAAACGCTGGCGATCATCGCATATCACGAGCCGGTCAGCCGCGCCGAGATCGAGGCGATCCGCGGCGTGCAGACCGCGCGCGGCACGATCGACGTGGTGATGGAGGCGGGCTGGGTGCGGATCGCGGGCCGTCGCGAAAGCCCCGGACGCCCGACGATTTACGCGACCACGCCCGCGTTCCTGGCACATTTCGGCCTGGCATCGCGGCGCGACCTGCCGGGGCTGGAGGAATTGCGCGCCGCCGGCCTGCTCGATCCGCCCGACGCCGCCTATGCCGCGCTGATCGGCGAAACCGGTGCCGAACCGGACGAATAGCGACGCCCTTTCGAACCGCTGCGCATTTTGTTCCCCCGTTGCATCTGGTGATTGGCGCCGAATGCGCCTATCTGGGGGCCATTGAAGGAGATTTCCCATGGGTGGCCTGTCCCTACCACACCTGATCATTCTTGCGCTGGTTGTCCTCATCCTGTTTGGCCGTGGCCGGATTTCGGACATGATGGGCGATTTCGGCAAAGGCATCAAAAGCTTCAAGGAAGGCATGAGCGAGGAAACCAATCAGCCGGTAACCCCGCCACCATCGCAGATTCAGCAGACGCCCCCGCCGCCTGTGGCCCAGGTGCAGCCGGTCGCGCCGGTGCAGCCTCCCGTGGTGATTCCCGCCGATCAGCAAGGTCCGGTTGGCGGCGCATGACGTTGATTGCCGGCTGACCTGAACCATGTTCGATATCGCACCATCTGAATTCCTGCTCATTGCGATCGTTGCGATCGTCGTGATCGGGCCAAAGGATCTGCCAATGGCGCTGCGCACCGCCGGCAAGTGGATCGCAAAAGTGCGCCGCGTGTCCAACCATTTCAAATCGGGGATCGAAACCATGATCCGCGAGGCCGAAATGGAGGAAATGGAGAAAAAGTGGCGCGAACAGAACGCTGCGATCATGGCGGCCAATCCGCCGGTTGACGCGGGCGCCGTGGTCGATGCCGCCGGCGTCGCGCATCCGTTGATCGAGCATACGCCGATCGATCCCGAGATCGCGGCGCATGCCCCGACGGAGCCGATGCCCGAACCGACGCCCCCGCCTGTCACGCACCCAGACCACCCGGCATGATCAACGATATCGACCAGACGCAGGCCCCGCTGCTCGACCATTTGCTCGAGCTGCGCACGCGCCTGCTGCGCGCCATCCTGGCGCTGGCGATCGCATTCGGGATCTGCCTCTATTTCGCCAACGACATTCTCGGCGTCCTGATCATCCCGCTGGCGCATGCCTTTCCGCATGGCACCGGCAAGCTGATCTACACCAAGCTCTACGGCGCGTTCTTCGTCGAGATCAAAGTCGCACTGTTTGCCGCCACACTGTTCAGCTTCCCGATCATCGCCAACCAGCTATGGGCCTTCATCGCGCCCGGCCTGTATGCGCGCGAAAAGAAAGCGTTCCTGCCCTTCCTGATCGCAACCCCGGTGCTGTTCGGCATGGGCGCGAGCCTGGCGTATTTCGTCGTCATGCCGACCGCATTCCGCTGGTTCATCGGATTCCAGGGCGTCCACGGCGGCCTGCAGCTCGAGGCTCTCCCCGGGATCGACGAATACCTGAACCTGGTGATGCAGTTCATCCTGGCATTCGGCGGCAGCTTCCTGATGCCGGTGCTGCTGATGCTGCTGAACCGCGCAGGCATCTTGACGCGCGCACAACTGGTCGCGGCGCGGCGCTATGTGATCGTCGCGATCGTCGCACTGGCCGCGCTGATCACGCCGCCTGACGTGATCTCGCAACTGATGCTGGCTGTGCCGCTGATGATCCTGTTCGAAGGCACGCTGGTCGTGATGCGCTTTGCCGAGGCGAAAGATGCGCGCGAGAAGGAGGCCGAGGATGCGGCTGGGGATGTGCCTGCGGTTTGATCGGATTTAGTTCAGGGCCTCCGGCGGCCTAGGGCCATTGCCCTAGGGACCCGTTACTTCTTGAACTGCGCGTTGCCCAAGCGTTTGCGCGCTCCGCGCAGCGGCATCATAGTCTCCCGACGCAGCGGCAGGATATTTCGTCGAACAGACACACCAACGCGGACGGTAAAGGGATGCAAGGGCAATGGCCCTTGCCCGCCGGAGGCACTTGGCCAGCCAATCAAAGAACCAAGCTCGACAACCTGCGCGCGTCCTTCGACAGGCTCAGGATGAGCGGATGTTGTTTTGATTCAGTCTGTTATTGGTGCCGGTTGAGTATCCGCAGCCCTCAGTGTTTCGTGCCCGGCTTGACCGGCACAACATCAGGCTCGGCGTCGTATGTCTTGCCGCCGCCGACCCAGGTCTGGAACACCTTGGTTTTGCGGATGGCTTCGGGGGTGGCGGTCATCGGGTCGGTGTCGACCAGGATGAAGTCGGCGCGCAGGCCTGGTGCGATGCGGCCGAATTTGGTTTCGGCGAAACCGGCCCAGGCGGCTGCGCTGGTGTAGGCGGCGAAGGCGGTCAGGCGGTCGACGCGTTCTTGCGGTTGCCAGCCGCCTTCGGGGGCGCCGGTTTCGTCCTGGCGGGTTAGTGCGACGGCGATGCCGGTCCATGGGTCGGGGCGTTCGACGGGGGTGTCGGATCCGAAGGCCAGGACTGCGCCTTCGCGTTTCAGGCTGTTCCATGCGTAGGCGCCGTGGAGGCGGTCGGGGCCCAGGCGGGCTTCGGCCATCAGGCGGTCGGAGGTCATGTGTACGGGCTGCATCGATGCGACGACGCCGCCATTGTGCGCGATTTCTGCGACCAGCGGCCAGTTCTTCGGGTCGACGATCTGCGCGTGTTCGATCCGCCAGCGGCGGTCGCCTTTGTATGTGTGAGTCAGGTCGTAGATCGTGGTCAGCAGGGTTTCGTTGGCCTTGTCGCCAATTGCGTGGACGGCGACCTGGTAGTTATCCATCGCCGCGCGGCTCATCAGGTTGCCGAGCTGCGTTTCGGAATAGAGTGGCGTGCCGCTGGTGCCGGGCTGGTCGGAGTAGGGCGCTTTCAGCCAGGCGCCGCGCGATCCGAGTGCGCCGTCGAGCAGCAGTTTCAGGCCGCCCATGCGCAATTTGTCGGCGTAGAGCCAGGGCGTCGGGCCGCTGCCGCCGATTTGCGCCATGGCTTCGGTGCCCAGGGCATAGGCCATGATCCGCACGTAAAGGTGGTTGCCATCGCCGGCGCGGCGGAACGCGATCCAGTCGTTTACCGAGATGCCCATGTCGGCAACGGCGGTGATCCCGCGCTTGGCGAAATCGGCCTCGGCCGTCGCCAGCGCCAGGTCGAGATCGCGCGGGAGGGGTGCGGGGATCGCGCGGGTCATCATGTCGGTCGCGTGATCGACCAGCACGCCGGCCGGGCTGTGATCGGGCAGGCGGTCGATTGCGCCGCCATCGGGCGTGGGCGTCGCGGCGGTAATTCCGGCGGCTTTCAGCGCGGCGCTATTGGCCCAGCCGGCGTGAAAATCGGCGCGTTCCAGCCAGACCGGGCGATCGGGCACGACGCGGTCGAGCTCGGCCGCGGTTGGAAAACGGCCCATGTGCCAGCGTTCCTGGTTCCAGCCGCTGCCCATGATCCATGGCCGGTCGGGATGCGCCTTGGCGAATTTGCCGATGCGATCGAGCGCGTCTTCGAGCGAGACCGTGTCTGACAGATCGAGCGTCAGCAGTGCAAATCCGGTCTGCATGACATGGGCGTGCGCGTCGATCATGCCGGGCAGGAGCACGCGGCCTTTGCCATCGATATGATACTGATAGCCGTTGCGGCCCTGTTTGGGCACGCGCGCGCCGGGGCCGTAGACGGCCTTGATGATGCCGGCATCGTCGAACAGCAGCGCGCCGAACGTTTGCAGCGAGCCATCGGCGGCGATCGTTTCGCCCTTGATATTGTCCACGAGCGTATCGGCATGGGCATTGCTGGACAGCGCCAGCATGGTAGCCGCGAGAAACACAGACTTCATCATTTTGCACCCCGGCGTGGCAGTCGTCGGATCAGCGCGCTGGTGTCCTGGCGTCCGCCGCCCATCGCCTGTAATTCGGCATAGAACTGGTCGATCAACCCGGTGATCGGCACACTGGCGCCGACATTACGGGCTTCCTCGATCGCGAGCCCCAGGTCCTTGCGCATCCAGTCGATCGCAAAGCCGAAGTTGAATTCATCGCGCGCCATCGTGTCGAAGCGGTTGTCCATCTGCCACGACTGCGCCGCGCCGCCGCTGATCGCTTCGAACAGCTTGTCGAGATCGAGGTGCGCGCTCTGGGCGAAGCGGACCGCTTCGGCCAGGCCGGCGATCGTGCCTGCAAGGCACATCTGGTTGGCCATCTTGGCGGTCTGGCCCGCGCCCGATTTGCCGACATGGACGACGCGGCGGGCATAGGCCGTCAGGATCGGCTGGGCCGCGGCAAATGCCTGGGCGCTGCCGCCGCACATGATCGACAGGGTGCCGGCATCGGCGCCGGATTCGCTGCCGGTGACAGGCGCATCGACGCAGAGCACTTCCTTGTCGCGGCCCTCGACCGCGATCTGGCGGGCGATTCGCGCCGACACCGTCGTGTGGTCGATAAACACCCCGCCGCGCCGCAGCGCCTGAAACGCGCCATTGGGGCCGAGCACGACATCGGCCAGGTCATCGTCGTTGCCGACGCAGGTGATAACTGCATCGGCGCCTTCGGCCGCGACGGCCGGGCTATCGGCGACGCGCGGGGCCAGGTCGGGATTGGCGGCGAGCCACGCATTGGTGCGCGCGGGCGTGCGGTTGTAGATGGTCAGGCGGTGGCCGGCGCGGCCCAGATGGCGCGCCATCGACGACCCCATCGTGCCCAGGCCGATGAAAGAGACGTTTATCGGTGTAGCTGTTTCGGTCATGCCGGGTGTTTAGCGGGTTTGATTGCATGTGCCAGCCTGTTTGAACGGACTTGCAGCGCGCCGGGCCGGCGGCTAGCGGCACAGCATGTCCATGTTTCGATATCACCCGCTCGCAATCGCTCTGTTCTGGCTGGCGGTGATTCTGGCCGTGACGATGGCGCTGCTGCCGCATCCGCCAAAGCTGCCGATCGATTCGCTGGGCGACAAATTCGAACACAGCCTGGCGTTCGCGACGCTGACGTTGTTCGGTACATTGGCGTTTCCCGCAATGCCGCGCTGGCGCTTGGCCGAACGGTTGTCGTTCCTGGGCGCGCTGATCGAAGTGGTGCAGTCGGTGCCGGTGCTGCACCGCGATTGCGATATCCGCGACTGGATTGCCGATACCCTGGCGATCATCGTGATGACTGCGCTGATCGGTATCTGGCGCAAACGCGTTTCCAATACGCCCGCTTTCGACTAGGGGGCGTGGCATGACAGTTTCCGTTTTGACCGAGCCCACACCCACCCTGACGCTCGACGATGTGCGCGTTGCCGCGACGCGCGTCGCCGGGCACGTGGTGCGTACCCCCACGCTGTACAGCAAGACGCTGAGCGCGATTACCGGGGCGGACATCTGGTTGAAATTCGAAAACCTGCAATTTACCGCGGCGTATAAAGAGCGCGGCGCGCTCAACGCGCTGTTGCAACTGACCGATGAACAGCGCGCGCGCGGCGTGATCACCGCATCGGCGGGCAACCATGCGCAAGGGCTGTCGTATCACGGCACCCGGCTGGGCGTGCCGGTCACGATCGTGATGCCGCGCACGACGCCGACGGTAAAAATCGTCCAGACCGAAAACAACGGCGGCACCGTCGTGTTGGAAGGCGAAATATTCGACGAGGCCAATGCCCATGCGCGCCTGCTGGAACGCGAACTGGGGCTGACATTCGTGCATCCGTTCGATGATCCGCATATCGCCGCGGGGCAGGGCACGGTCGCGCTCGAAATGCTGGAAGACGTGCCCGAAATCGACATGCTGGTCGTACCGATCGGCGGCGGCGGGCTCATGACCGGAATGGGCACTGCGGCGCGCGGGATCAATCCGGCGATCGGACTGATCGGCGTCGAGGCGCTGCTGTATCCCTCGATGTTCAACAAGCTGATGCATGCCGAATTGCCCTGCGGCGGGGACACGCTGGCCGAAGGGATCGCGGTCAACCAGCCGGGCGTGTTTACCTCGGCCGTGGTGGCCGGGCTGGCCGATGATATCGTGCTGGTCAGCGAGGGACAGCTCGAACAGGCGGTGTCGCTGCTGTTGCAGATCGAAAAGACTGTGGTCGAGGGTGCCGGCGCGGCGGGTCTGGCCGCGGTCATGGCCAATCCCGAGATTTTTGCGGGGCGCAAAGTCGGGGTCGTGCTGACCGGCGGCAATATCGACACGCGCCTGCTGGCCAATGTCCTGCTGCGCGATCTGGCGCGGTCGGGTCGGCTTGGCCGGTTGCGCATCGTGTTGCAGGATCGCCCGGGCGCGCTGTTCAAGGTGGTCGAGGAATTCAACCGCCATCAGGTCAACATTCTGGAAGTGTGGCATCAGCGTATTTTCACGTCCTTGCCCGCGAAGGGCCTGACCGCGGAAATCGAATGCGAAGCGCGCGACCGCGAACAGATCGACCGCCTGGTCGAAGCCTTGCGTGCGCGCGGCTATCACGTTGACCAGGTCGAGCTCGGCTGAACCTTTACGAGTGCCCACCGGCTTGTCCTGTCGCGGGACAGTCGGTGGAGCCCGTGCAAAAAACAGGGATCAGCGCCGATCAGGCCTTGTCCCAGCCACGCAAACCATGGTTAATGTCCTTTAAGCGCGCCGGGTAATGCGACACACATGCCCCGGTACACAGCAAAGGACATCGCAGTCTCGTGAGCGCCCCGGTTCGTTTTCCCCGCTTTTTCGTCACCAGCCCCGGCCCGTGCCCCTATCTGCCGGGCAAGACCGAGCGCAAGGTGTTCACCGAGCTGAAGGGTGACAATTCGGACGAGCTGAACGATGCGCTCAGCCGCATCGGCTTTCGCCGCAGCCAGACTGTCGCGTACCGCCCCAGTTGCGTCGGCTGCAATGCCTGCGTGTCGGTGCGCGTCGCCGCACACGAATTTCAGCCATCGAGCAGCCAGCGCCGCACGATCAAGCAGAATGCCGACCTGATCGTTTCGGTGTGCAAGCCATGGTCGACGCCCGAACAATACGAATTGCTGCAGGCCTATCTGTCGGTGCGTCATCCCGGCGGCGGCATGGCGGCCATGGATGAAGTCGACTTTGCCGACATGGTGGAGCATACACCGGTCAGAAGTTATGTCGTCGAATACCGGGAGCCCAATGCGGATGGTTCCCCCGGGCGGTTGGTCGGGGCGTGCCTGACCGATCATCAGGGGGACGGGCTGTCGATGGTCTACAGTTTTTACGATCCTCATCACACTGCGCGAACCGGGCTTGGCACGTATATCATTCTCGATCACATCCGGCACGCGCATGACATTGGCCTGGCTTATGTCTATCTCGGCTATTGGGTCGAGGGATCGGCATGCATGCAGTACAAAGTCCGCTTCCGGCCGCTCGAACGGCTGGGCCGTGATGGGTGGGAACGGTTTGAACCCGGTGATCAGGCCAATGCGATCGATCGCCTTGGCACCACCGCACGGGCCGAGCCGGGCCTGCGCGATCCGGGCAAGGACGGCATTGCGATCGCGGTGCCCCAGCGCGCCTGACGGATTTGCGCAAGGCTGGACGTATGCGGCCGCGCTGACGGCCGTGTTGCTGGCGCCGACGTTTGCCAAAGCCCAGAGTGCGGCCAAAACGCCCGCCGCCGCTGCGCACGCCCCGCCGAAAGTGCATCAGACCGATGCGGCGCTCAGCGCGCTGATCCCCGATGCGGCGGTGGCCGATCCGCAGCATTGGGCGCTCGATACCGATGCGGCGCATCAGGCGCCCGATCCCCAAAGCCTGCCCGACGTGACTGCGCTCGACAGCACAGCGACGGCCATCCCCGGGCTGACAATTGCCTGGCCCGACAGTTTCGATGTGCCGCCGATCGAGCTGCTGACGCCCGATCCCGATATCGGCGATGTCGCCACGGTTGCGCGCGATGCGGGCGCGGCGCTCGATGTGGCGATGCCGCGCGGTGGCTGGCGTGGGCAGTTGGGGGCAAATGGCGAAGTGCGCCATGTCGGGTCGGGCATCGACCTGGTGTTTCCGCCTGGGACGGTCATGCCCGAAATGGACGACCTGGCCGATCGCTTCGAAGGGCTGTCGTCGCTCCGCACTTTGGGCAAGAATACCGACAACCTGGCGCAGATGACCCGGCGGGCGCGCGACGATGTCGATCTGCTGGTGCAGATCCTGCGGCTGTATGGCTATTACGACGCCGAAGTCAGCCAGAACCTGATTGGCCTGTCGGCGCAGGCGGATGCGGCGCCGGTTGTGACGGACAGCAAGGCCAAGCCAGCGAAAAACGCCGCGCCTGCGATAACCGTGCGGTTCGAAATCGTGCCCGGCCCGCGCTATCCGCTCGCCGCGATCACCTTGGGCGATGTTGCGCGCAACCCCGACAAGGCTCTCCTGCTGGCCGCGTTCAAGCTCAAGACCGGCGATCCGGCCAATACCGAAACGATCCAGGCCGCGCGCGATCGCCTGATCGATGAACTGGGCCATATCGGCTACGCGTTCAACAAGATCGGCGAGCCCGCGCTCAGCGTCGACCATGCCGACATAAACGCCGATCTCGATGTGCCGGGGACCAGCGGCGGCAAATATGTGTTTGGCCAGGTGACCAGTTCGCTGCCCAGGTTCATCAACGCGCGGCATCTGCAACGCATCGCGCGGTTCCGCCCGGGCAAGATCTACGACCGCCGGCTGGTCGACGATTTCCGCCAAGGACTGCTCGCCACCGGGATCGTCGGCGGGGTCAAGATCGCGCCGCGTGAAACCGTCGCGCCCACGCCGACCACACCCGGCGTTGCCGATATCGACGTCACGCTGACCAAAGGGCCCGAACATTCGGTCACTTTGCAGGGTGGCCAGTCGAGTGGGCAGGGGTTTTATATCGAAGGCAGTTGGGAAGACCGCAACAAATTCCCGCCCGAAGGCATGGTCGGCGCGCGCGCCATCATGGGGACGCGCGAACAACTGGCGGGGCTGACGTACCGCAAGAGCAATTTCCTGACGCGCGATCAGTCGTTTACCGCCGACGTCTATGCCCAGGCGCAGACTACCGACGCCTACGACGCGCATACCCTGTCGGCGACCCTGACCCTGGCCAAGGCGAGCACGCTGATTTTCCAGAAGCGTTGGGCCTATTCATTCGGTTTCGAAGTGATCGCGACGCAGGAATTGTTGGCCGGGTCTCCGGCGGGCACCCCGTTCACGACGTATTTCATTGCCGCGCTGCCGATGAAATTCGGGTTCGACGGTAGCAACAACCTGCTCGATCCCGAGCGCGGCGTGCGCGTGGCGCTGACCGTCCAGCCGGCGATTTCGATCCAGGACGGGCCGCGGTCGAAATATGTGATGACGCAGCTCGATGCGAGCACGTACCAGTCGCTGTCGCACGGCGTGGTGCTGGCCGAACGCGTGCGGCTGGCCTCGATCAACGGCACGGCGATCGACAATATCGCGCCGTCGCAGCGGCTGTATGCCGGCGGCGGCGCGTCGATCCGGGGCTATGGCTATCAGGATGTCGGGCCCAAGGACGCCAGCAACAATCCCGTCGGCGGCTTGTCGGTCGCCGAATTTTCGCTCGAGGCGCGGGTCAAGACCAGGCTGATGGATGGCGGGCTCAGTATCGTGCCGTTCCTCGATTCGGGCATGGCGGGCGCGACGCCGACGCCGACGATGCGCGGGGCCAAATTCGGCGCGGGCATCGGCGTCCGGTATAAAACCTCGTTCGGCCCGATCCGCGTCGATCTGGGCACCCCGCTTAATCCGTCGCCGGGCGACAGCCGGATCGGCGTCTATATCGGACTGGGCCAGGCGTTCTGATGGCTGAGCCCGAACCTCCCGCCGCGGCTGCACGGACATGGCGCGCGGCGATCCTGCGCATGGTCGGCCTGTTCGCGCTGGGCGTGGTCGCGGTGCTGGCGATTGCCATGCTGGTGCTCGATTCGCCGCTGGGTCACCGGCTGGTTACCGATCGGATCGCGGCGCTGAAACTGCAAAGCGGGCTGATCATCACAATTGGCCGGATCGACGGGTCGCTGCTCGGCACGTCCAGATTGCACGATGTGGTGCTGTCGGATGCATCAGGGCGGTTCCTGATGGTGCCCGAAGTCGACCTGGCTTGGCGGCCTTTGCCCGCGGTGCGGCTGGTCGCGGGGCTTGGTGGCGGGCTCGATCTGCGCGAACTGACGCTCCATCGCGGGCTACTGCTGCGCGCGCCGCATCTCAATGCCAGCGATCCCAATGCGCCGATCCTGCCCGATTTCGATATCCGGCTCGACAAGTTTCGCATCGACGGGTTGACCGTTGCGCCGGGCCTGGCCGGCGCGCGGCGGCGGATCGACCTATTGGCAAAGGCCGATGTCCGTCATGGCCGCGTGGTCCTGTCGTGCACCGGGCGGCTGGGCGGGCGCGATCACCTGTCGCTGCATCTCGACAGTGAGCCTGACCGCGACCGCTTTGCGCTCGATCTCGATTATCGCGCGCCCAGCGACGGCTTGCTCGCCGGGCTGACTGCCGGCGCGACCGGCGGCGTGCGCCACGGTATCGTCGCGCAAGTCGGCGGCGCCGGGCGGTTTTCGCAATGGCATGGCTGGGTCCTGGCATCGGCGGATGGGCATCGGCTGGCTGGCGGGCTGATCGACAACGCAGCGGGACAATACCGCCTGACCGCGCTGGTGCATCCCGGCGCCGTCGTCAGCGGGCTGCCCGCCGATCTCGTCGCGCGGCCGCTGGCGGTGACGTATGCGGGCACATTCGTCAGCTCGCGGATCGACGGGCGCTATCATCTCGCCGATGCACTGGGCCGGATCGACGGGCAGGGCGCTGTAGACCTCGCCAACAATCGCGCCGATGCACTGGCGCTAACAGTAAGGTTGCTGCACCCCGAATTGTTGCCGGAGGGATGGCGGACGCCCGTGAAGCCGGGCGCGGCGGTGATGACCGCGCAACTGGACGGGCCATTTGCCGATCTGGCGATCCGCCATGATCTGGCGCTGACACAATTGGCGATTGGCAATGCGCGCGTGACCGGGCTGCACACGTCTGGCACCGGGCACTTGCATAACGGGCGGTTCGATCTGCCACTGGCCGCCAGTGCCGCGCGGATCGACACCGACACCGCCTGGCTCGATCCGCACCTGTCGGGCGCGCGGCTGGCGGGCACGCTGTCGTTCGATGGGCATACGCTGTCGGGCAAGGGCCTGCGTGTCACGGGCAACGGGCTTTCGGGCAACCTGGCGCTCAATGGCGATGTCCGGCGCGGCAATTATGCGATCGCGGGCCAGGTCGATACGCATGCGCTGGCGGTGCCCCACGTGGGCAACATCGATGGCACCGGCAAAGGCGTGCTCGTCCTGGCGCGCGGCCTGCCGTGGACGCTGGCGGTCAATTACGCCGCCAATGCCACGCATTTTGCGATCGGCGGGCTGACTTCGATCGTCGGCCCAACCGCGCATCTGGCGGGTAGCGCGCATTGGGGCGGCGCCGTCCCGCTGACTTCGCGCGACATGCACATCACATCGCCGCGCGTCACGATGACGGTGAACGCTAGCTATGCGAAAGGCGCCAATGGCCAGATCGGCCGGTTGGATGTGACCGCCCAGGGGCACCACAACGATTACGGCACATTCGATGCGCATGCGCTGATCGACCACGGCACGACCAGCGCCGAAGCGCATTTTGCCGAGCCGCTGCCGTCCGCTGGAGTGCAGGCGGTCAAAGTCGCGCTGGCGAGCACGGCGGGCGGATATCATCTCGACCTGACGGGGGATTCGCGGCTCGGTCCGCTCGTGGTCGCGCTCGATTTTGCGGTGCCCGCCAATGCCGGGCCAAACGATCCGATCCGCATGAAACTCACCGACGCGCGGGTGTTCAACACCAATCTGACCGGCACCCTGACGTTCGATCCGGGTGGCCTCGATGGCGACCTGCTGATGACCGGCGGCGGGCTGGATGGCACGATCCATTTCGCCGGAAGCGACACGGGCCAGGCGATCGAGGCCGCGATCAATGCCCATGCCGCGAAATTTGGCGGCGACCGGCCGATTTCGGTCGCGGTCGCACGCCTGACCGCCAGCGCACTGATCGCGCCGGACAACACCACGCTCAACAGCGCATTGCAGGCACAGGGCATCGCAATCGGCCAGGTGTTTATCGGGCGCCTGATCGCCGATGCTACGGTCGTCAACGGGTCGGGATCGGTCACCGCCTCGCTCGCCGGGCGCCGCGGCACGCGCTTTGCGCTGCAGGGCACCGCGGCGTTTGCGCCCGACCGGGTGATCGCGTTTCTTGCCGGCGATTACGCCGGCAACGCGATCACGATGCCGCGCCGCGCGATCCTGACCCGCGACGGCGATGGCTGGAAACTGGAGCCGACCCAGGTCAATTTCGGTAGCGGCGCTATGATCGCCAGCGGCCAGTTCGGCGGCGGCACCGCCGCCAGCGCAGCCAATGTCCACCTGGCGATTTCGCGCATGCCGCTGTCGGCGCTCGATATCGTTTATGCCGATCTCGGGCTCGGCGGCTATATTTCGGGCGTCGTCGATTATCGCAACGATCACACCGGCGCGCCCGCCGGCCATGCCGCGCTGTCGGTCATGGGCCTGAGTCGGTCGGGGCTGGTGCTGACGTCGCGCACGCTCGACCTGGCGCTCGTGGCACAATTGGACGAACGCGCGTTCCAGGTGCGCGCGGTCGCGCGCGAAGGCAGAGTGCCGCGCATGCGGCTGGAGGCAGTGATCGCCGAACTGCCGCGCGGGGGCACGATGATCGAGCGCGTGCGCGGCGGGCGGCTGAACGGGCAATTGCGCTATGCCGGGCCGGCCGATGCGCTGTGGCGGCTGGCCGCGGTCGATGCGCTCGACCTGACCGGCCCGGTCGGCGTCGCCGCGCACGTAACCGGCACCATCGACAGCCCGGTGCTGACCGGCGCCGTCGTCAGCCATGCCATGCGCGCGCAAAGCTCGATCAGCGGGTCCGACGTCCAGAACATCGACGTGCTCGGCAGCTTCAACGGCGCGCACCTCTCGCTCGCCCATTTCACCGGCACCACCGCCGGAAGCGGCAAAAACGCCGGCGGCAAAATCGCCGGCAGCGGATCGATCGATTTCAGCGACGCCTCATCACAACGCCCCAAAATCGACCTGCGTCTCGGTGCGACCAATGCCGAACTGGTCAATCGCCCCGAAATGGGCGCCACGATCACCGGCCCGATGCGGATCGTGTCCGACGGCACCAGCGGCACCGTCGCCGGCCGCCTGAAAATCGACCGCGCGCGCTACGTCCTGGGGCGCACCACCGCAACGCAAGCGCTCCCGACGATTGCCGTCACCGAACGCAACGCCCCCGCCGATATCGCCCCCCCGCCGCCGCACGGCCCGCCATGGAAACTGCTGATCGACGCCGTCGGCGCAAACCGCATCGACGTGCGCGGCATGGGCCTCGAAAGCGAATGGCAGACCGATGTGCGCATCCGCGGCGACACCGCCTCGCCGCAAATCTTCGGCAGCGCCGACGTCATCCGCGGCAGCTACGAATTCTCGGGCAAACGCTTCGACCTGACCCGCGGCCGCATCCGCTTCAACGGCGAAACCCCCGTCGACCCACAACTCGACATCGTCGCAACCGGCGATGCCAACGACATCTCCGCCACAATCAGCATCGCCGGATCAGCCACCCACCCGCAGATCACCTTCGCCTCGACCCCGGCCCTGCCCGAAGAAGAACTGCTCAGCCGCATCCTGTTCGGCAGCTCGATCTCGCAGATCTCCGCGCCCGAAGCGGTACAACTGGCCTCAGCCCTGGCATCACTGCGCGGCGGCGGCGGTCTCGACCCGATCAACAAATTGCGCGGCGCGATCGGGCTCGACCGCCTGCGCGTGCTCAGCGCCGACCCGACAATCCCGCGCGGCACCGCCGTCGCGGTCGGCAAATACCTGGGGCGCAAATTCTACGTCGAGCTGGTGTCCGATGGCCACGGCTATAGCGCGACCTCGATCGAATTCCGCTTTACGCGGTGGCTGTCGCTGCTGGGGACGATTTCGACGGTGTACGATGAGTCGGCGAGTTTGAAGTTTATGCGGGATTATTGAGCGGGGGAGCATGTTTGCCCCCGCGTTCAACCTGGCAAGGTATTGTTATCAAACAAGTCCCGCTCATCCTGAGCCCGTCGAAGGATGCGCGCCAACGCCCGCCCAACGCGCAGGCGCCAGGCACCAAGACCCGGTGTTGCGCGCGTCCTTCGACAGGCTCAGGATGAGCGGGGTTGGTTTATTCTGGCAGGAAATTGGTCGAATTCCGGGGAGGCGTCTCGGCGCTCCCCGGAAATTCACACCATCAAGCGTTGACGATCGTCTTCACTTCCATGAAGTCCTTCAACCCATGGCGGCCACCTTCGCGGCCATTGCCCGACTGCTTGTAGCCGCCGAACGATCCGCCTTTCACGCCGCCCCACTGGTTGACCGCGACGAGGCCGGCGCGCAATTTTCCGACGACGTCCTTGGCGGCGGCGGGGTCACCGGTTACTGTGGCGGACAGGCCGTAGCTGGTGCGGTTGGCCAGTTCGATGCCTTCTTCGAGCGTGTCGTAGGTGGTGATCGTGGCGACGGGGCCGAAGGTTTCTTCGTGGAAAATGGTCATGTCGGGGGTCACGTCGGCGAAGACCGTCGGGCGGATATAGTATCCGCGGTTGACGCTTTCGGGCAGGCCGGGGCCGCCCTGCAGCAGGCTGGCGCCTTCTTCGATCGATTTTTCGATCAGGTCCTGCACTTTGGTCCACTGCGCCTTGTTGACGAGCGGGCCGATGTGCGAGCCTTCGTCGCTGGGGCTGCCGACTTTGACCGCGGCGAAATAATCGCGGACGAATGTTTCGGCTTCGGCCTTGCGCGCGGCGGGGACCAGGATGCGGGTTGGTGCGATGCAGCTCTGTCCGGTGTTGGCGACCACGCCTTGCAGGGTGCCGGGCAGGGTGGCGGCAAAGTCTGCGCCTTCGAGGACAAGGTTGGGCGATTTGCCGCCCAGTTCCTGGTGCACGCGCTTGACGGTGTCGGCGGCGTTTTTGGCAATCTGGATGCCGGCGCGGGTTGAGCCGGTAAAGCTGACCATGTCGACATCGACATGCTTGGTCAGCGCGACGCCGACGCCCAGGCCATCGCCCTGGACCAGGTTGAACACGCCGGGCGGAACGCCGGCGGCATCGAGCACTTCGGCAAAGATCGCCGCGTTCGACGGGCATTCTTCCGATGGTTTCAGGATGACGGTGTTGCCCGCCAGGATGCAGGGCGCGATTTTGGCGCAGATCTGGTTCAGCGGCCAGTTCCATGGGGTGATCGCGGCGACGACGCCGATCGGCTCATAGACGATGCGCGCATTGGCGCCGGCGATCGGTTCTTCCCAGGCGAAACCGTCGATCGCTTCGAGCGTGCCGAGCATGTAGCCGATGCCGGCGCCCGTCTGTGCGGTGCCGGCAAAGCTGATCGGTGCGCCCATTTCTTCGCTGATGACCTGCGCGAAATCGGGGATGCGCTTCTTGTATTCGGCGATGATCCGGGTCAGCAGCGCTGCGCGATATTCGAGCGTGGTCTGGCTATAGCTGGCAAAGGCGCGCTTGGCGGCGGCGACGGCCTTGTCCACGTCGGCTTCGGTGCCCAGCGTGATCGCGGCGCAGGCTTCTTCGGTTGCCGGGTTGATCACTTCGTAACGGCGGCCGCCAACACTCGGAACCCACTGTCCGTCGATGTAATGGTTCAAAAGTTCACGCATCGTTTTCCCGATCTTATGATTGACTTTGGCACTCGCCAATCTGGCGTCTCGGGCGCGGGATTACAAGGTCGGTGGTGGGTGGTTGTAACTCGCCTTGGCGGCCGATCACGCGGGATTTATACTGGGGTTATCAAGTTTTCGCGCTAACCATTTGTTCGCAGGGGCCCCGTAATTTTAACGCTATGGTAAAACTGCCATCCTGGCAAATCGACCCTGAACGACAGATCGCCACCGAGCTGCGAACCGGCTGGATTGCGCTGGCCACGTTTCTGGGCCTGATTGCGCTGTCTGTGGCGCTGATTTTCGCGTTCCAGCACGCGATCACGACCGCCGACGATCTATCGGCCAATGACGAGCGGGATCTGGTCCGGCGCTATGTCACGCGCGCGATCGAGGCCGATGTCGATGCCGAAGTCGGGGTGGTCAACTGGGATGATTCGGTCGTTCATTCGCAAACCCCTGATTTTCTTGACCCCCGCATGCTGCCCGCTGCGTACAACAACAACCAGCCCACGACTGCGGATACGATCTGGCTCGATCGGCAAATGGGGCATTATGCCTGGGCGACGTACAATGCCGACAAATCGTTTCTGATGCGGTCCGACGGCTTGCTGATGCGCGCCTGGGTCGATGGTCATCCAACCGGTGATCATGCGTACCAGGCCTTGCGCGGGCCGATCCGGCAATTGATGGCCACCGCGATGCTGCCTGGGCATCTGAACAGCCAGCAGACCGGGATGGCCCGGCTGGGCACGGTGGACGATGCCGGTTTTCATATGGAATGGCCGGTCGATCATGCCGGCACGATCCTGACCCGCTGGGCCGGGGGGCTGGTGCGCACTTCGCGCGGCATCGAAATCATCACGGTCGCCTCGGTTACACCGGGTCACGAGCCCACCCTGGTGACTCGCCCGCCCGCGTGGTTCGCAATGACCCAGCCGCTCGATCCGCTGGTCATGGCGCAGGCGCGGCGCGCGCTGCTGCTGCCCGATCTGGGCGTGATCCTGCGGTCGAAGGGTGACGCGGCTCAAGCGCCCGCGGGCAAAAACCTGATCGCGCTCGAAGGTGTCGACGGGCAGCCGATCGGCTGGATCGGGTGGGGCGCAAAAAGCCCCGGATCGTCGATCCTGCACAGTGCGTCGCCGATGCTGTGGACGTGGATCCTGCTGTTTCCCTGCGTGCTGATCGGCGGCGGCGTGGTCTTGCGCGGTAGCTGGCGCACGACGCGCGAACTCGTCGCAAACGAGGCGCAGGCGCGGCACAATGCGCTGCACGATGCGATGTCGGGCCTGCCCAATCGCGTCCATTACATGCAACGCCTGCGCGACGAACTGGCCGCCGTGGTCAGCGGCGACGCGCGCGGCGACGTGTTCGTCGGCTATATCGATCTCGATGCGTTCAAGCTGGTCAACGATACGCTCGGCCATCATGTCGGCGATGAACTGGTGCGCCAGGTCGCGCTGCGCCTGCGCGGGATCTTGCCGCCCAGTGATTTCATCGCGCGGTTTGGCGGCGACGAATTCGTCGTGCTGCGCCGGGGCGAGGGCGGGCGCGCGATGGCCAACCAGATCGGCGCGCAGATCATCCACTCGATGGACGAACCGTTCACGATTGCGGGCAATGCGATCTCCGCGACGTGTTCGTGCGGGATCAGTTGGGGCCCGGCGCAAAGCGAAGACCCCGGCGAACTGCTGCGCCGCGCCGATATCGCGCTATACCGCGCCAAACAGCGCGGCCGCGGGCGCTATCGCTGTTTTACGCCCGACATGGACGCCAGTGTAAAGCTGCGGCTGGAGCTGGAAACCGAGCTGCGCCGCGCCATAGCGCGCGATGAACTGTCGATGGCCTATCAGCCGATCGTGGCGTTTGCGGGTGGGCATGGCGATGGCAACAAGCCCCTGATCACCGGGGTCGAAGCGCTGTTGCGCTGGAACCATCCTGAACGCGGCGCGATCCGGCCCGATCTGTTTGTGCCCGTGGCCGAACAGGGCGGGCTGATGATTGCGCTGGGCAACTGGGTGCTGCGCCATGTCTTTACCGAATGCAGCACCTGGCCGGCATGCGATATCTCGGTAAACCTGTCGCCGATCCAGCTCATGGCGGGCGGTTTTGTGAAGACGATTGCCGCGATCGTCGATGAAACCGGGATGGATCCGTACCGCGTCGTGCTGGAAATCACCGAAGGGGTCATGCTCGACCGGTCGGAGCATGTGCTGCGCGTGCTCGGTCAGTTGACCGAAATGGGCTTTCGCATCGCGCTCGACGATTTCGGCAGCGGGTATTCGAGCCTGAGCTATCTGCGGCAGTTCGAATTCGAACGGATCAAGATCGACCGGTCGTTCATCTCGAATATCGAAGGCGATGCCGATGCGCAGGCGATCCTGTGCGCGATCGCATCGCTGGGCCACAGCCTGCGGATGAAAGTAGTGGCCGAGGGGGTCGAAACCGAGGCGCAGGGTGCGGTGGTCAGGGCCGCCGGCTGCGAATTGATCCAGGGGTTTCTGTATTGGCGGCCAATGCCGGCCGCTGATGTGCTGCCGCTGCTGGATCCGGCGCTATCGATGAAGTCGTTGAGATCGGTCAGGAACTAACCGCCAGGCTGTTAACCGGCGTCGTTGTCGCTGTCGTCGTCCTTGCTCGCAGTTTCGGTGTTCGTCGGGTAGATGAAGCCGAATGCAGGCGAGGGGCGCAGGCCGAGCGAAGCGGTCGGGCCGTACCAGACGCGCACTTGCGACCAGTCACCGGTGTCGGACACGTCCACTGCCATCACGCCTTTTTCGACTGCGCCAGGGCGCGACCAGTTGGCGTGGCTGATCAGAACATGGCGTTCGTCGATCACTTTGCTGACGACCGCGACATGGCCCATCGGCATGGCGTGAGTACCGCGGAACGCCAGGACAGCGCCTTTGCGGGGTGCATTGCCACGGGCATAGACGCCTTCTGCATGGCCCCACCAATCGCGCGCATTGCCCGATAGCTGCACTGCGGAAATTTCCCGCGCATATGTCACGCACTGCAATCGGGCCTGGGCCGCGGCGGGCACTCCAACGACAGTGGCGAGGGCCAGAAGACCGGAAATCGTGCGAAGGAATGGTGTGCGCTGCATAACGCCTACCCTAAGGATTTGTTCCGATTCGGCTACCCGGGGGCGGTTCCACTCGCCGTGTGGGTCCAACCGTTCGTCCCGTCGGGGTGATTTCAGGAAAACGTTTGCCGGGTTTTTGTGCGCTGCAGCAAAAACGGGCCTGTCCTGTGCGCTCTTCCGGGGCATTCTTGCGTATGCGGAAATCCGGTGGCGACGTTTCGACGCCATACAAGTGTTGGCGCCGGGCGCAAGTCTGGATTGCCGCGTTTGCGGGAATGCATCTCAAAACTCGATGGCCGTGGCTTAAAAGGTGCCTCCGGCGGGCAAGGGCCATTGCCCATAGGCGCGAACCTAAGCAACTCTAAGGGCAACCCATTGGCATTTTCGCTTTCTAGGTGCCTCTGAGAGGCGCTTACGCATGTGGCCCGTTTTCCGTCGTTTTGTCGGTAGATGCGGTCGTTGAAAGATCGCGCTGTGGATCGTCCTGCGCGCTGATTGCCAAACTCTCCAAAGTGAGAAGCACGCTTGCGTCGGCTCGTGAGGGGGGAAAATCGAGGATCTCTTCGGTGAGATCCTCGGTCAGCACCGCAACGATCAAGTGGGCGAGCAGCCATGTCCTGGCCAGCCTTGGATCAGCACTCGGCAGGGCGTCGATGCCGCTTAGCGTTTTCAATCGCTTGAACCCCAGTTCGACCTGCCAGCGCGTTCTGTAGAGCTCGGTCACTTGTTCGGCGCCTTGTTGATCAGCCGGCAAAGAGGACAGCAACATCAGGTAGTTGGCACTTTGCAGCGTGCGCGGATCGATCTTGGACCGGTTTTTTGCAGATTTGCGCAGGGCCCGCTTGGCAGTGCGGGTCATCTGGTCGCCGGGCAGGCGCTGAAGGATCAGGCGCAAGGGGCGATCAACGCCCTTGAGCCAGACTTGATATTCAGTCGCTTCGTCTGTGTCGGGAAGGACTGAAATCAGGTCGAATACGTTGCCATCAGCGTCAAGCAGGCGAAGCGAGCGCCAGCCAATGCGGGTGATGAACTCCGCTCCCTTGGCCAATACCGTCGCGATATCGCGCACGCGGGCATAACCGCGATCGGTAATGACTGTCTGACCCGCCTCTGGCGCCGTGTGGGCGACCTTTTCGCTGACCGTCGTCGGGGTCAGCTTCAGATCGACAAAGCGTCCACGACCGGGATCGTAACGAGCATGCACACGCCATTGCGGCCCTTTACCGGGCGGCTTGATCACCGAGCTGTCGATCAAGCCCAGCGCGTCGCTGAGCGACTGGCCCATCCGCGCAGACAACAGGCGTTCCAGCAAATGCTCAAGCCATGCCCCGGCTTTGCGCAGACGGCCTTCAACCGCCTTGTCGCTCAGGCTGCCGACCAGACCTTCGGCCGCCGCTGCAGTCGCCCGCAACGAAAGGCCTCCTGGCCCATACATCAGCGCCAATCGGAGCACGCCCTTGGCATCTGCTACCTGACCGCGTCGCTGAAACGCCCCAAACTCACGCGCGGTGGCTTCAAGATCAGCAACCTCGCCCAAGCATGCCAAAACCGAGGACCAGTTACCGTCTGACAATGATGATGTGTTCATCCCCTCGATGAATCACATCAGTGCACCGTCACGCAACGACAAAATCGCTTAGATTCGCGCTTATGGGCTATTGCCCTTGGATCCCGTTACTTTTCGGGCTTGGTGTGTTTTGGTTGGGGCGTATCCTGACTTGGCGTCGGTTTACTTCAAAGCCGCTTTGCGGCGGGCGTGTGATGCCTTGACCGGCGCGGGACGCAAAGGACCAAGCCGCATAGGCACCACCATAAATCCATCGTCGTCCCGGACTTGATCCGGGACCCCACTGTTCTTTGCGAGGGCGTCTTAAGCCGGGTCTCAGGCCAGAAAGGCAGTGGGGTCCCGGATCAAGTCCGGGACGACGAAATAGGCTACGTTCGCGCTTATGACGCAAAGTCTTTGCGCGCAGGTCATGCCGTTGCGCGCCCGCCGCAAAGCGGCTTTTATGCCTCCACGGAGCGTCAGGATACAACCCCCGCCAAAGCACGCCAAGGCTCAAGGTAACGGGATCCAAGGGTAATAACCCTTGGCCGCCGGAGGCCCTTAAAGGCAGCCGCTTGCTTTCCATCCATAAGTACCCATGTCGGCAAGATGCTAAGAACCATCCCAGCCAAAACCAAAAGCGTCGTGCTCGTCTGCAGCAAATGTTCGAAAAAGCTCGGCGGCGGCTTTGGCAAGAAGCGCAAGAAGCCGCTGGCTGATGCGCTGCGTGAACTTGGCGACGGCAGGAAGGGTATCAAGTCGGACTTGCTGGTTATCGAGACCGGGTGCCTCAAGCTTTGCCCCAAAGGCGCGGTGGTCGCGATTGATCCGGCCAATCCGAAGGAATGGCTGCTGGTTCCGGCGGGCGCTGATGTCAGCGCCGTCGCGACCAAGCTGGGCGTGGTGGTCAAGCCGTCTGGCGGATTGCCGCTCCCAGTGTCGCAAACAGTTGATGGATCTGCTCTGCTGAAATGATCAGCGGGGGTGATAGGGCGATGATGTCGCCGGTCACGCGGATCAGCACGCCGGCGTCGAAGGCGCGGTGGAACACTTCCATGGCGCGGGCGCCCGGCGCGCCGTCGCGCGGGGCGAGTTCGATGCCGGCGATCAGGCCGAGGTTGCGGACGTCGATGACTGTCGGGCAGGTTTCGCGCAAGGCGTGGGCGGCGTCTTCCCAGACGGGAGCCAGGCTGTTGGCGTGGGCGAAGAGGGCTTCGTCCTGGTAGACTTTCAGGGTGGCGATCGCGGCGGCGGCGGCCAGGGGGTGACCCGAGTAGGTGTAGCCGTGGTAGAATTCGATGCCGGCGGGGGATTTTTCGATGATGGTGTCGTGGACTTCGCGGGATGCGGCGACGGCGCCCATCGGGACGGCGCCGTTGGTCATGCCTTTGGCCATGGTCAGCAGGTCGGGGGTGACGCCGAAGTATTCGGCGGCGGTGGCGGCGCCGAGGCGGCCGAAGCCGGTGATGACTTCGTCGAAGATCAGCAGGATGCCGTATTTGCGCGTGATATCGCGCAAGCGCTGCAGGTAGCCCTGGGGCGGGACGAGCACGCCGGTCGAGCCGGCGACGGGCTCTATGATGACCGCGGCGATGGTTTCGGCGCCGTGGAGCTGGACCAGTTCTTCGAGTTCGTCGGCGAGGTTGCCGTTCGAGGGTTGCTGGCCGCGTTGGAAGCGGACGGCATCGCCGTGGGTGTGCGACAGGTGGTCGACGCCCCAGACCTGGCTGACGTGGCGGCGGCGGTTTCCGCCGATGCCGCCGACCGACATGCCGCCGAAATTGGTGCCGTGATAGCCGCGCTGGCGGCCGATCAGGCGGAAGCGTGTGCCTTCGCCGCGGGCGTGGTGATAGGCGAGCGCCATTTTCAGCGCGGTATCGGCGCTTTCGGAGCCGGAGTTGGTAAAGAAGATGCGGTCGAGCCCGGCGGGCATCAGGTTTGCGACGGCGGTTGCGGCTTCGAACGCGAGCGGGTGCGCGAGCTGGAACGTCGGCGCGAAATCGAGCGTGGTAGCCGCTTCGCCGATGGCGGCGGCGATCGGCGCGCGGCCGTGGCCAGCGTTGACGCACCACAGGCCTGCGGTGCCGTCGAGCACCTGCGTGCCGTCGGTGGTGGTGTAATGCATGTCGCGGGCAGAGGCGAACACGCGCGGATTGGCCTTGAAGAAACGGTTGTCGGTGAACGGCATCCAGAAATGCGACATATCGATATCGCCGGCGGCGGCGGTCAGGTCCTGCGCGGTACGGATCGGGAGCTTGGCAATCGTGGCCATCGGGACGCTTTCGGTTTCAGGTGCTGTTATCTTGGCCAATTGCGGCGAAATGTCACGCTTCAATAGGGGCAATGCCTGTCGCTACGGTGTTCAGAATGCACCGTAATCGCGCGGCCGATCAGAAGGTTTCATGGACCTATCAGCAAGCCTTGATGGGCTCGGCGCGCGACGAGGATTAAACCCGGCGTCAATCAAGGAGATTGTCGCATGACCGAACCCCGTCAATTACACCTCGGCGCCATCCTCGAAGGCGTGGGCACCGATCAGCATTCGTGGCGCGACCCCGCAGTGCCGGGCGACGCAAGCATCGATATCGACTGGTACATCGAAAACGCGAAACTGGCCGAAGCCGCGAAATTCGACCTGGTGTTCATTGTCGATTCGCCGTTTATCACGCCCGATACTGCGCCGCATTTCCTCAACCGGCTCGAACCGCTGACCTTGCTGTCGGCGGTCGCGACGCATACCAGCCGGATCGGCCTGGTCGGCACGCTGACGACGTCGTATTGGGAGCCGTACAATGTCGCGCGCCAGTTCGGATCGCTCGACGCGATCAGCAAGGGCCGCGCGGGATGGAACGTGGTGACGACCGGGCTGGAAGGCGCGGCGCGCAATTACGGGCGCGAAGACCATTTCGAGCACGGCGATCGGTATGCCCGCGCGCATGAATTCGTCAGCGTGGTGCAGGGCCTGTGGGACAGTTACGAAGACGATGCGTTCCCGCGCGACAAGGCGTCCGGCTGGTTCCTCGACAAGTCCAAGCAGCACCGGCTCGATCACAAGGGTCAGTATTTCAGCGTGGCCGGACCGTTGGCGCTCAGCCGGTCGAAACAGGGCCAGCCGGTCATTTTTCAGGCAGGCGACAGCAGCACCGGGCGCGACCTGGGCGGCGCAATAGCCGAGGGGCTGTTTGCCTCGTCGCAGGATTTCGAGGCCGGGCGCACGTATTACGCCGATGTGAAGGGGCGCGCGGCTGCGCGCGGGCGCAATCCCGATCACATCAAGGTCCTGCCCGGGCTGTTTCCGATCATTGCCGAAACCGACGAAGAGGCGCAGGCGATTGCGCGCGAGCAGCAGGAAACGCTCGATCTGGACAAGCTGCTGGTGCAGCTCGGCCGCGCGTTCAACTATCACGATTTCAGCCAGTATCCGCTCGATGCGCCGTTCCCCGATCTGTCGGGGGTCACGCTCAACAGCTACAAGGGCCACGCCGAGCAGATCATCGCGACCGCGCGCCGCGAACGGCTGACCTTGCGGCAGGCGGCGTATCGGCTGGGGCAATGGCGCACCACATTTGTCGGCTCGCCCGAAACGATCGCCGACGAAATCGAGCGCTGGTTTACCTGGCGTGCGGCGGATGGCTTTATCCTGCGCGTGACGCGGCCGGCAGATTTCGCGTTGTTTCGCGAACGCGTGGTGCCGATCCTGCAACAGCGCGGGCTGTTCCGGCAGGATTACGAGGCGGACACGCTGCGCGGCCATCTCGGCATTCCCGTGCCGGCGAACCGCTATACGCTGGCGGGTGAACTGGTCGAAGCGGCCGAATGACCACGGGCGATGCCGATGTCCTGATCATCGGCGGGGGCATGGCGGCCGCATGGGCCGCGATTGCCGCCGCCGAAGCAGGTGCGCGGGTGATGGTGGTCGACAAGGGCGCAATGGGCAGCAGCGGGGGCACCGCGTGTGGTGGGCCGGGGCACTGGTGGGTGGCGCCCGATCCAGGGCTGCGCCGCGATGCGATTGCGCGCCAGACCGCCAAGGCCGAGGGGCTGGGCGATCCGGCGTGGATGGAGCGCATTCTCGACCTGACCTGGCGGCATCTGCCGACGATTGCGCCGTGGTATCCGTTCGGCAGTGATGGCGCGGGCGGGCGGTATGTCCAGGGCGTGCGCGGGCCCGAATATATGCGGGCCTTGCGCGGGTTTGCGGTGGCGCGGGGGGTGACGATCCGCGATCATCATCCCGCGACGGAACTGATTGCCGATCGTGATGGCCGGGTGATCGGCGCGCGCGGGATTGGTTTGCGCGATGAGCAGCCGTGGGAAGTGCGCGCGGGCGCGGTCGTGCTCGCGACCGGCGGGGCGGCGTTTCGGTCGGGCCTGATCGGCAGCCATGCGTGCACCGGCGATGGGCACCTGATGGCGGTCGAGGCGGGCGCGCGGCTGTCGGGCATGGAGTTTTCGATATCGTATTCGCTGTCGCCGGCCTGGGCTTCGACGCGCACGCTGCCCTATACCGGCGCGCGGTTTTACGACGCGGCGGGGAACGAGCTTGATATCGCGCCGCCGCGCACCGGGCATCGGCATTACCAGTCGCTCGGCGCGGCGATGTTGGCGGGGCCGGTCATGGCCGATCTGGTCGATGCGCCGCGCGATCTGCCTGGCGTGTTGCGGCGGATTCAGCCGCTGACGGTTGCGGCGTTCGAACGGCGCGGGATCGATCTGTTTCGCGACCGGTTTCCGGTGCTGCTGTTTGGCGAAAGCACGATCCGCGGCACTGGCGGGATCGATGTGCGCGATGACCAGTGCGGCACGGGCGTGCCCGGGCTTTATGCCGCTGGTGATGCGGCGACGCGCGAGCTGGTCGCGGGCGCGAGCAGTGGCGGCGGCGCGGTCAACTCGGCCTGGGCGCTGTCATCGGGGCGGATTGCTGGCGCTGCGGCGGCGGCCGAGGCAGCCCGGAATGGGGTCAATCGGGATGCCGCGACTGCGTTGGGGCGGGCGGGGTTGCACCCCGGCGATGCGGTTGAGGCGATCGACACGGGAGCCTTGATCGCGCGCGCGGGGCACGCGATCCATGATTATGACAGGGCTTTCTGGCGCAGCGAGGCCAATCTGGCCGCATCGGCCGACGTGCTTGATGCGGACTGGCGCCTGATTGCCGGGCATGGGCATGCGACGGGACGCGCTGCGGTCGAACTGCGCAGCACGGCAGCGGTTGTCGCGACGGCGCGCTGGACTGTAGCCGCTGCGCGCGAACGGCGGGAATCGCGCGGGATTCACTGGCGCGACGATGCGCGCGAAATCGATCCGGTTCTGGCCACCCGCCTGATCACCGACGGATTGGACCAGGTCCGCGTGCGTCCGCTGACGCCGCTTCGCACGAAGGTTGCCGCGTGATTGCTCATCTGATTGCCGAACGCTGCACCAATTGTGGCGATTGCGTCGCGGCCTGCCCCGCGCTGGTGTTCGACCCGGGCACGCTGCATCCGGTGATCGCGCGCGTCGATGCGTGCGAGACATGCTATCACTGCGAACTCGCGTGTACCCAGGATGCGCTGTTTGTGGCGCCCGAAACCGACAGCGCTGCGGCGTTGCCGGTGGCAGAGCTGATCGCGGCTGGGCTGGTCGGAAAAATCCGGCGCGATTCAGGCTGGAACGATCCGGCCGATGGGGGGCAACTCGATGATTATCGCCTGCTCGGGCCGCTGCTGGGCGCCGGGGTCGAGATCGCCACACTGCGTTACGCGGCGCGTCACGCGTGATCAGGTGGTGTTGCGCACAACGTCAGCGGCGCAATGCAACAAAGCCCCGCCCCTCAGGGGAGGGGTTGGGGAGGGGTGTCCGGCGGCCGATTGGTTATGCAACAGCGCGGGCGCCGTACACCCCCACCCAACCCTCCCCCTTAGGGGGAGGGCTTTTTGGACGTGCGTGGTGGATCTGAATCTCTAGCCAAGCGTGTATGCGTTTACGTCCTAGACCAGCGCGGTGAACGCCTGATCGAGCGAGCGCGTGGTCTTGATGTCGCCCGACGCGCGGAAGGTATCGAGGATCGTCTGTTGCCCGGCGATCAGGCGTGCATCGATCGGTGCACGCACGCGGGTGCTGCATTTTACGGTGCCCGTGGCGATTGCCAGCGGCAGCCCGGTTTCGTGCGACAGCATTCCGGCAAAGGCATTGCTATGCGCATGGGCCCAGGCCATTGCTTGGGTTTCACGCGCCAGAAAATCGCTCAGCAGCGTCCGTTTCGCATCGATCGCACCGGCATTGGCGACATCGAAACCCGCGCCGGTCGCGTAATCGCGGCCATTGATCAGTAGCCGCGCGCCCGTCTGCATCGCTGCGATCGTATAGGGCGCCCAGCTTGACCAGGCATCGACCACGCCGGTCTGCAGCGCGGCCTGGGAATCGCTGGGCGACAGGAACACCCATTTGACCGCGTCCGACCGGTGGCCATTCACCTGCAGCGCGCGCAGCATCACGTAATGGCCGATGCCGCCGTGGGTCGTGGCGATTTTGCCGCCTATCAGGTCGTCGATCCCGCGCGCGGTCGAGCTGTGGCTGACCAGTACGCCCAGCGCGCCGGGCAACATGGTGGAGGCGACCATCGCTCCGACCACGCGGATCGGGCTGCCGCCCTGGAATGCGAACTGGAACGGTGCGTCGGCCACCAGGCCGAGGTCGACCGCGCCGCTGCCGAGTGCCTCCAGCAGGGGCTGGGCCGCCGGGAATTCCGACCATTCCACATGATAAAGCGCGCCATCGAGCGCGCCCGATGCCAGCATCAGCGATTTCGTGCTGCCGCGCTGGTTGCCGACATTGAGCACGGCGGCGGACTTGCCATGACACGCGGCCAGCGCGAACGACGCCGCGGATGCGGCCAGCATCCCGCGGCGCGACAGCATGTTCGTCATCGCGTCAGGCCGCGTCGCGCGTCAGGCGCCGCGCGGTGTTGCGGTTGACGGGCTTGTCCAGGCCGAACGTGTCGCGGAACGTGCCGCCCGGATATTCGGTGCGCAGGATGCCCTTGCGCTGCAGGATCGGCACGACGTGTTCGACGAAAAGTTCGAGCTGCCCCGGCAGGCTTTCGAACAGGTTGAAACCATCGGCGCCGCGCGCCTCCAGCCAATGTTCGAAGCGGTCGGCGATCCGTTCGGGCGTGCCCGTCCAGTTGCTGCGCGGGGTTCCCACGCGCCGCGCGATCTGCGCGAGAGTCAGACCTTCGTCGGCCCAGGCGAGGATGCGTTCCGATGCGCTCTGGTTGCTGCGCAGTCCTTCGGCGGCGACCTGACGCGGGAACGGCGCGTCAGGGTCATAGACGCTGAAATTGTGATCGTTGAATGCGCGGCCGAGGGCGCGCAGTGCGTTTTCCAGGCTGCCCAGCTCGGACAGTTCACGCCAGCGCGCGTCGGCTTCGGCCTCGGTGCTGCCGATGATCGGGCGCGCGCCGGGGACGATGAACACGCTTTCGGGATCGCGGCCATAGCCGCGCACGCGCGATTTGAGATCGGCGTAGAATTCCTGCGCTTCGGCCAGGTCTTCCTGGTGCGTGAAAATCGCCTCGGCATGGCGCGCGGCAAACCCGCGTCCATCTTCGGACGATCCGGCCTGGAAAATCACCGGCTGGCCTTGCGCCGAGCGCGAAATGTTGAGCGGGCCTTTGACCGAAAGGAACTCGCCCTTGTGGTTCAATTCGTGCAATTTGTCGGGATCGAGGAACTGGCCGGTCGCCTTGTCGCGGACCAGCGCATCGTCTTCCCAGCTATCCCACAGCCCCTTGACCACATCGAGGTATTCCTCGGCCAGGCGGTAGCGGGTGTCGTGCGCCAGGTGTTCGCTTTTGCCGTAATTGGCCGCGCTGCCTTCGAGCCAGCTCGTCACGACATTCCACCCGGCGCGCCCGCCGCTGATATGGTCGAGCGACGCGAACTGGCGCGCGAGGTTGTACGGTTCGATATAGCTGACCGTCGCGGTGCCGACGAGGCCAATGTGTTCGGTTACGGCTGCGACGGCCGACAGGATCGTCATCGGTTCGAACCGGTTGAGGTAATGCGGGCTCGACCGGGCGTTGATCGACACGCTGTCCGCGACGAACAGGTAATCGAAACGGCCGCGTTCGGCCAGTTGCGCCTGGTGTTTGTAGAACCCGAAATTGGTGCTGGCGTCGACCAGCGCATCGGGATGCCGCCAGTCGTCCCAGCCCGGGCCGACGCCGTGCAGGATGAAACCAAGCCGAAGCTGCCGCTTTGTCATGATAACCCTCGATTTACGCGTCGAAGCCGGGACGGTCGCGCGTGACTTTGCGCAAGACGGCGTCCCAGGTCAGTTGGTCGTGCGATTTGCGGCTGTCGCGCGCGATGTCCTGGTTGGGCTTGGCGGCCTGGCCAGCCAACTGCCGGCGCGCTTCTTCCTGTGCATCTTCCGGCGCAATCAAGACGCGGTGGCGCCCAGTAGCGAGCGCGGCGACTTGCGCGGCACACGCTTTTTCCAGGCCATAGATACCGCGCCAGGCTTCGGCCGCGCTGCTGCCCAGCGCCAACGTGCCGTGATTGCGCAGCAGCATGATCGACTTGTCACCCAGGTCGGCCTGCAGGCGTTCGCGTTCTTCGAGATGCAGCGCGACGCCTTCGTAGTCGTGATAGGCGAGGCGCGGGATGACATAGAGCGCGGTCTGCGTCAGTGGCAGCAGGCCCTCGGAATGGGCCGATACGCCCGCTCCCGCGGTGGTGTGGAAATGCGCGATCCAGTGCGCATCCTCGCGCGCGGCATGGATCGCCGAATGGATGACATAGCCGGCGTAGTTGATGCCGTATTCGCTCTCGCCGATGATGTTCCCGTCGAGGTCGACCTTGACGAGGCTCGACGCAGTGATTTCCTCGAACATCAGGCCATACGGATTGATCAGGAAATGGTGTTCCGGCCCGGGCACGCGCGCGGAAATGTGGGTGTAGAGAAAATCGTCGAAGCCGTAGATCGCGGCGATGCGATAGAATGCGGCGAGGTCGACGCGGGTGCGCCATTCGGCGTCGCTGAAGCCATTGGCGCGTTCATCGGCAACAGGGGCGGGGCGTTCGAGAACAGTGGCCATGATTTGAAACTCCTTGTAATTGCGATGATGCGAAGCTGTCGGATTTGTTCAGGGCCTCCGGCGGCAAAGGGCCAGGGGCCCTTTGAACCCGTTACCATCTTGAACTGCGCGCTGTTCAGGCATTTGCGTCCCGCCGCGCAGCGGCAGTTGTCTCCCGACGCAGCGGCAGGATGCATCGCCGAACAGACGCATCAACGCAGACGGTAACGGGATGCAAGGGCAATGGCCCTTGCCCGCCGGAGGCACCTTTGAGCCGCGTTCATCGAGATTATCAGCTGGCAAGCGCGAGGGTCTGGCCTTCGCGTGCGGCGACTTTCTGACGGACGAGCGGGATCAGGTGCTGGCCGTATTCGATTGCATCACCTAGCGGATCGAAGCCGCGGATCAGGAAATGGTCGATGCCGATGTCGTAATAGGCGAGCATCCCTTCGGCGACTTGTTCGGGCGTGCCGACCAGGCCGGTGCTGTTGCCGGCGGCGCCGGTCAGCGCGGCGACGCCGGTCCACAGGCGGGCATCGCGGCGATTGCCATTGGCGGTGTCGAGCAGGCGGCGTGAACCGTCATTGACGGGCGCGTGGCCGCTGACGGGCAGGCCGGCGGCTTCGCGCACGGCGCGGACCTGGTCCTCGATGTCGCGCGCTTTTTTCCAGGCGGCTTCTTCGGTGTCGGCGATGACCGGGCGCAGTGACAGCGAAAAGCCGGGCTTTCGGCCATAGCGCGCGGCCGAGGCGCGGACTTGCGCGAGGCTCTGGCCGACCTGTTCGAGCGTTTCGCCCCATAGCGCGTAGACATCGGCGTGGCGGCCGGCGACTTCGATCGCTTCGGGCGAGGATCCGCCGAAGAACACCGGCAGGTTGTCGGGCTTGATCGCGGCAAAGCCCTGGCGGACTTCGTAGAATTTGCGCTTGTGGTCGAACGGCGTGCTGGCGGTCCATTCCTGTTTCAGCACGTCGAGATATTCGTCGGTGCGTGAATAACGCTCGGCCTTGGTCAGGCCGACATCGCCGTCGCGTGCCATTTCCTCATCGGCGCCGCCGGTGATGATGTGCACCGCGATGCGGCCGTTCGATAGCTGGTCGAGCGTTGCCAGTTGCCGCGCGGCGAGCGTGGGCTGGGTAAAGCCGGGGCGATGCGCGATCAGGAAGCCCAGTTTCGTGGTCAGCGCGGCGGCATGCGCGGCGACGATCTGGCTTTCGGGCGAGTTCGATCCGAACGGGATCAGCACGCGATCGAAATCGCCGATTTCCTGCGCGCGTGCGGCGTTTTCGACATAGTCGCGGTCGAGGACGCGGCTCTGTTTGCCGTGGATTTCGGAGGTGTTGTTGAAACCGATATAGCCGATGAATTTGACGGACATGGCAAATGCCTTTGTTTTTACGAGTGAATTTAGATCGTGAAAAAGCCGTGGGTGCCGTCGCGGCGCAACTGTTCGACCAGGCCGTATTCCCAGTCGAGATAGGCCTGCATTGCCGCAGCCGCGTTGTCGGTGCCTTCGTAGGGGCGCTTGTAGCGACCCTCGGGGCCACGCGGCGGCGGTGCGCCGTCGCTGCCGGTTTCCAGTGCGACGTGGCTTGGCCAGTCGAGCACGAGCACGTCCCAGCCAAGCTGTGCCAGCCACGACGCGGTCATGTCGGCGCGCGGGCCCAGGTCGTCGGACAGCACGATCCGCGCGCCGCGTACGGCGGCGTTGTGGTCGCTTTCCTGGACGAGCTGGCCGCCCTGCGCATTGCGGAACCCGGGCAGGTGGCCGGTCGCAAACACTTCGGGCAGCCGCACGTCACACTGGTAGAGCGTGCGATGGCTTTGGCTGCGCAGATAGGTCAGCTCGTCCCACGAAATATGGCGCACACCGGCGCGATACGAAACGGCGCGGGCGCGGATGCGCGCTTCGTCGACGCTTTGGCCTTCGGGCTGTTGCGCGCGGCGCTGCTGCCCCGTTTCGAGCGTCTGGCCCGCCAAAGTCCAGCCGATCGTGCCGTTGCGCAGCGCGAAGACGCGGTTGGGCACCCCGGCATTGACCAGCGACTGTGCGCCAATGATCGAGCGCGTGCGACCGGCGCAATTGACGATGATCGTGGTATCGGGATCGGGCGCGACTTCGCGCGCGCGCAGCACCAGTTCGGCGCCGGGCGTGCTGACCCCGCCGGGGATCGACATCGTCGCGTATTCTTCGAACCGGCGCGCATCGAGGATCGCGATATCGGCCTTTTCGTCGATCAGCGCCTGCACGTCGGCGGCGGGAAGCGAGGGCGTGCCGCGCTGATGCTCGACCAGCTCGCCAAACGCCTTGGCATAGGAATTGACGTCTTCGAACAGCTCGAAGTCGGCTGCGCGCCAGCCTTCAAGCCCGCCGTCGAGCGCGTGAACGTCGGTAAAGCCGAGTTGGCCCAGTTGTTCGATTGCGGGTCCGACCAGGCCTTCGCCATTGTCGTAGAGGACGACCGGCACGGCGGCGCGGGGCAGGCGCCATTGGGCTTCGGTCGTCAGCAGGCGCGCGGGGATCTGCGCGGCGAACAGCGGATGGCCGAGCGCGAACTGCGCCTCTTCGCGCAAGTCGATCAGCGCGATTTCATCGCCGGCGATCAGCGCATTGCGGATCTGGTGCGGGGTAACGGTCATGAGCGCGCCGACCTGTCCCACAGATTGGGCAGGACCGTGTTGGCATAGCCCGATATGAACGGTTTTGCCGTGCCATCCGGGCTGTAAGAGGCGCGTTCGACCGCGCCGATATTGCCGCCATAGACGTGGATCGAAATCGACGTGGCGTCGCTCTGCGCGTTCCACACGCGGTGGATGTCGCCCACGCGCGGCGATACCGCCTCGACCTCGCCGGGTGCGAGCACGTCGCCCTGGCCATGGCCGATCAGGCTGCCATCGGGCGCGCGGTCATAAAGTTCGGCCTGTTCGCTTCCGCGCAACATGCCGATCAGGCCCCAGACGCGGTGGTCGTGGATCGGCGTGCCCTGGCCCGGGCCCCACACGAAAGCGACGACGCTGAACCGTTCGCGGCTGTCGCAATGCAGCAGGTATTGCTGATAGCGGTCGGGATGCGGCTGGGCGAAAGCGTCGGGCAGCCAGTCGTCGTGCGCGACCAGGCGGGCGAGCAGTTTCGACCCGGTTTGGAGGATTTCGGCCTCGTCGCGCGTGCTCGACAGCAGCTCGGCCAGGCTCGTGATAAACCCGCGCAAACGGGCGATGCCTACGGATCTTTCGACAGTCACGGCGGGGGTTTTTACCTCGCTCATGCGTGGCCGCCGTGGGGGAAGGGGATCACGCCCGATTGCGGGGCCGCGCCGCCCAGAATGCTTAGCAGTTTCTGGCGCAGCGGTTGAGTCAATTCGTGGCGTTCGCCGCGCGCGATGGTGATGCGTTCCTGCGCGACGATATTGCCGGCGTCGAGCACGAGCACCCGGTCGGCGAGCGCGATCGCTTCATCGACATCGTGCGTGACCATCAGCACGGCAGGCTGATGCTTGCGCCATAGGTCGAGCACCAGGTCGTGCATCCGCAACCGGGTCAGCGCATCGAGCGCGGCAAACGGTTCGTCGAGCAGCAACAGGCTCGGTTCGCGCACCAGTGCGCGGGCGAGCGCAACGCGCTGCGCTTCGCCGCCCGACAAAGTCAGGGGCCAAGCATCGAGGCGATGGCCAAGCCCGACTTCGCGTAAGGCAGCCTCTGCCCGGTCGCGCACATCGGCGCCTTTGACGCCGAGCGCGACATTGCGCCAGACGCGTTTCCACGGCAGCAGCCGCGCATCCTGAAACACGACGGCGCGCGACGTTGGCACGCGCACGTCCTGTTGCGGCGCGGCGTCGAGCCCGGCGAGCGTGCGCAGCAATGTGGTCTTGCCCGAACCCGACCGGCCGAGCAGCGCGACGAATTCACCCGGCGCGATATCGAGATCGAGCCCGTTGAGCACGGTGGTGGCGCCAAAGCTGCGCGAGAAGGCGCGCAGGCGCACGACGGGTTCGACGACAGGCTGGGGCTGGGGGAGCGAAAACGGCAGGTTTTCGGCAAAACTGGTGCGCGCATTCATGGCAGAAAACTCCGGGGGAAAGAGAGCTGGGGAGCGATCGGGGGCATCAGGCTTCGACCAGGCTGGGGCGCCAGACGAGGGCGCGGCGTTCGATCCAGCGGACCAGGCCATCGGCACTGAGCCCGAGGATCGCGTAAACCATCAGGCACACCACGATGATATCGGTGCGCAGGAAGTCGCGGGCATTGTTGATCAGGTAGCCGAGCCCGGCCGACGCATTGATCTGTTCGGCGACGACCAGCACTAGAATGGCGATCGACAGCGAATAGCGCAGCCCGATCAGCAGCGAAGGCAGCGCGCCGGGCAGGATCACATGCCAGATCAACTGCGCCTGGTTCAGGCCAAAGCTGCGCGCGCCTTCGATCAGCCGAAGGTCGACGCTGCGGATACCGCCATAGAGATTGAGATAGACCGGAAAAGTCGAGGCAAAGGCGATCAGCGCGACTTTAGGCAGTTCGCCGATGCCGAACCACACGATGAACAGCGGGGTCAGCGCGAGCGTCGGGATCGTGCGGTTGATCTGCATGATCGGATCGATCGCCGCATCGCCGCGCCGCGACAGCCCGGCGGCCAGCGCCAGCGTAATACCCGCCGTCACGCCGATGCCGAGGCCCAGCGCAACGCGCACGAACGACACCCACAAATTCGACGGCAATTCGCCCGAGGCGACCATCGAAAACAGCGTACCTGCCACCGACGACGGTGCCGCCAGGGTGCGCGCAGGGATCAGCCCGACGCGCGATGCGATTTCCCACAGTACGAGCAACAGCACCGGCGAGAGCCAGCGCGCATTGCGCAGAGCGGAGAAACGGGATTTCGAAAGGGCGGGCATCGGGACTCACCAAGGCAGCGCGGAATTGCCAGTGAAGCCAATACCCTAATGTCTACTGACGCAATTGAGTTTATTGCACGCCTTATGAGGGAGGCTCATGGATCGCCACCGACCGGGTGGCGTGGGCCACGCATTTGCGCGGGTTTTAGGCCGGTTGGCGCGCAAAACCTCGCTCGAACAAGGATTCCTTGCAGGCCTGTAATCTCTACTATTTTGATTGATAATAGTCATGACGGTATCAGCGCCGCACAAGCCCGCCCTTCGCGCGGGTCGTCCAGGGGTAATTTTGTCATGCCGGTCAATCTTCCGACCAATTTGCTGCGCAGCTTTGTGGCGATCGTCGATACCGGCTCGATGCTCAACGCATCCGAAAAAGTGTTCGTCACGCAATCCGCGCTCAGCCTGCAGATCAAGCGGCTGGAGGAGCTGCTGCAACAGCCGCTGTTCCACCGCGACGGGCGGCGCCTGACCCTGACGCCATCGGGCGACCTGATGCTCGATTATGCGCGCAAGGTTCTGAATCTGCACGACGAAGCGGTTGCCGCGGTGGCAGCAGGGAATTTCGCCGGGCCCGCGCGGATCGGCATGGTCCAGGATTTCGCCGAAATGCTGCTGTCGGGCGTGCTCGCGCGCTTTGCCGAGCTGCATCCCGAGGCGCAGATCTATTCGCGCATCGCCGGCACCGCCGAATTGCTGGGCCAGCTCGACCGGCGCCAGCTCGATGTCGTGGTGGGGTTTGCCGCGCCCAATGATCCGGCCGCGGTCGCGCATGCCGATATGGCCTGGTATGGCGAAGCCGCGCTGCTCGATCGCGATCCGGTGCCGATCGCGGTGCTGGAGCCGCCGTGCCGGTTTCGCGAAGCGGCGATCCGCGCGTTGGAAGATGCCGGGCGGCCGTATCGTATCGCGGTTGAGACGCCGAACCTGACGACTTTGCGCGCGGCGGTGAGCGCTGGGCTGGGGATTACTGCGCGTACGCATCTGTTCTTGCAGGATGAGGCGCTGACGCATCCGGCTTTGCCGCCGCTGCCGCGGGTGTCCTGTATTTTGCGCACTGGTGCTGCGCTGGATGCCGCGACGGGACGGTTAGCCGAACTGGTGCGGGAGACGGTGACGAGCGGTTGATAAATTTCCGTTGCGTCTAAATTGCGGCGTAATGCGCAAAATCAAAAACGCCCGCTCATCCTGAGCTCGTCGAAGGATGCGCGCAACGGTTGATCCGGGTGATGTTGCTATCGCCTTGGGCCAACGTTAGCGCGTATCCTTCGACAGCGATTGTGTTTGGGTCAAGCTGGTTTGAGCGTATTTCGCGCGATTGCATTGAGGATAATGAGCAGTTTTCTGGCAACGGCGATAAGGGCAACCTTTGCCGGTTTTCCGGCCTCTT
>Ga0302314_10000276_pt1 | contig 92695 bp, 68 predicted proteins | sample III_Palsa_N2_3_FD_200533 | JGI IMG/M metagenome (GOLD analysis project Ga0302314, IMG submission 200533) | Peat permafrost microbial communities from Stordalen Mire near Abisko, Sweden - III_Palsa_N2_3 | ecosystem: Environmental > Terrestrial > Soil > Palsa > Peat permafrost | place: Sweden...
GGGGGGGGGGGGCGCCCCCCCGAAGCTAGCGCAGCGACCCTTAGCGCAGCGTGGCCCGAACGAGGAGCGCAAGCGACGTAGGCAGGGCCCGCCTGACGGCACGCGACCGCCCCAGCGTTAACCCCGTCTTAACGGCCGCTCATGCTTGACTCGGCAGCGGGCGTGCCCTACCGTAACGTCGAAAAGTAAGGAAACTTTCCTTATTAGAGAGGTGCGATGGACCAGGTACCGGGGACCCCGAGCCTGCTGCGCGCGATCAACGATCGCACCGCGCTGCAACTGCTCAGCGAGCAAGGTCCGCTCACCCGAGCCAGGCTCGGCGCCCTCACGGGCCTTTCCAAGCCGACCGCCACCCAGCTGATGGACCGGCTCGAGGCGGCGGGCCTCGTTGAGGCGCTGCCCGGGGAGGGGCGGACCGCGCGGCTTTACCGGGTGCGGCCGGGGGCCGCGTATGTCGCGGGCCTCGACGTTACGCCGGCGAACATCCGGGTGCGGCTGTGCGACCTGACCGGCCAGACCATTGCGCAGACCACCCTCGCCACCCCGCGCCGCGAAGTCAAGGATGCGCTCGATCGTATCCGCGAGGCGCTCGGCGAGGCGTGCGCCGCGGCCGGGGTCACCGTGTCGCAGCTGCATCGCATCGTCATCGGCCTCGGTGGCGCGCCGGATCCGCAGACCGGTCGCCTCGGCTACGCCCGCCATCTACCCGGCTGGCACGATCCCAACCTCCTGGCCCGGCTGCGCTCCGAGCTGAGCGGGCCCGGCGAGCCGGATCCGGTGGTGGAGATCGAGAACGACGTCAACCTCGCCGCGATCGCCGAGCAGCATCTCGGGGTCACCCGCAAGGGCTCGCCGCAGGAGTGCCGCGACTTCGCGGTGCTGTGGATCGGTGACGGCATCGGCGCGGCGATCGTGATCGACGGCCGGATGCACCGGGGCTTCACCGGCGGCGCCGGCGAGATCGGCTATATGCCGGTGGCCGGGCAGCCTCCGGTGCGGGGCATCAGCCGCGGCGTCAACGGCGGCTTCCAGAACCTGGCGGGTGCGCCCGCGGTGCTCAAGCTCGCACGCTCGATGGGTTTCCCCGGCTCGGACGCGGCGGCGGCGCTGCGGCGGGCCGCGGCTTCCGGGCCGGTCGGCACGCCGCTGCTGACTGAGGTGGCCGAGCGGCTCGCTGTCGGCCTGGCCCCCCTCGTCGCGGTGCTCGACCCGGAGCTGATCGTGCTGACCGGCGCGATGCTGCAGGCCGGCGGGGAGGCGTTGCGGGAGCTCATCGCGGCGTCGCTCTACGAGCTCGTGATCCCGCGGCCCAAGCTGGTGCTCTCCGAGGTCGCCCAGGATCCGGTGCTGACCGGCGCGATCGAGTCGGCGCTGGCGCAGACCAAGCAGGAACTCTTCGACAACACCCGTAGAAGGTAGATCAGTGAAGCTGGCCATCATCGGGGGCGGCTCCACGTACACTCCCGAACTCGTCGACGGGTTCGCGCGACTGCGCGACCAGCTGCCCGTCGAGCAGCTCGCCCTGGTCGACCCGGACCAGGAGCGGCTGGACGCGGTGGGCGCGATATCCCGCCGCATCCTCGCCAAACAGGGCCACCCCGGCGAGGTGCTGGCCACATCCGACGTGGCCGAAGGGGTCGAGGGCGCGGACGCTGTGCTGTTCCAGCTGCGCATCGGCGGACAGGCCGCGCGCAACGTGGACGAGACGCTGCCGCTGGACTTCTGCTGCCTGGGCCAGGAGACCGCCGGCGCCGGCGGCCTGGCGAAGGCGCTGCGTACCGTGCCCGTCGTGCTCGACCTCGCCGAGCAGGTGCGCAAGCACGCGCCCAACGCGCGGATCGTCGACTTCACCAACCCGGTCGGCATCGTCACCCGCGCGCTGCTCGACGCCGGGCACGACGCGGTGGGGCTGTGCAACGTCGCCATCGGCTTCCAGCGCCGCTTCGCCGCCGCGTACGGTGTGACGGCCGACCAGGTCGCGCTGGATCACGTCGGGCTCAACCACCTGACGTGGATCCGCGGTGTGCGGGTCGACGGCGAGGAGCGGCTCGACGAGATCATCGCGGAGCGCGGCTCGGAGATCGCCGGTGACCTGCATCTGCCTGCCAAGATCCTCAGCGATCTGCACGCGATCCCCTCGTACTACCTGCGCTACTTCTACGAGCACGACGCCGTGGTGAAGGAGCTGAAGGAGTCCGAGTCGCGGGCCGAGCAGGTCGCCGCGATGGAGCGTCAGCTGATGGAGCTGTACAAGGACCCCGCGGTGGATGAGAAGCCGGAACTGCTGGCCAAGCGTGGTGGCGCGTTCTACTCGGAGGCGGCCGTCGAGCTCATCGCGTCGCTGACGAATCCGGCGGGCGAGGCGGACCTGCGCGTGGTCAACATGCGCAACAACGGCACGCTGCCTTTCCTCTCCGACGACACGGTCATCGAGGTCTCGGCGGAGGTCAGCTCGACCGGTATCAAGGCCGTGCCTCAGGCCCCGCTGCCTGCGCATATGCGGGGCCTGATCGCGCACGTGAGCGCGTACGAGGAGTTGGCGCTGGAAGCGGGCGTCCACGGCGGCCGGGACCGCGTGGTCCAGGCGCTGCTGGCGAACCCGCTGATCGGCCAGTACGACCTGGCGAACCGGCTGGGCGACGCGCTGATCGCCGCGAACAAGAGGTATCTGCCGTGGGCCGTGGCCCGTTGAGCAGCACCGAGACGACCCTCGCGTGCGCCGGGACCGGAACGCATCCGGGCCTGATCCTCGCGGTCGACGGCGGGAACAGCAAGACGGACGTCGCGCTGGCCACCGCGGACGGCGAGATCCTCGCCCAGGCCCAGTCCGGCCCGTTCACCCCGCAGACCACCGGCGTGGCCGACGCGATCGACACCGTGGCCAAGGCGGTCGGCGAGATCCGCACCCGGCTCGATCTGGCCGAGAACGCGCCGCTGGCCCGGCACCTGTCGGCCTTCGTCGCCGGTGCCGACCTCCCGCAGGAGGAGGAGGCACTGGCCGAGGCCTTCGCGGAACGCGGCTGGACCGAGTCCCTCGAGGTCGGCAACGACACCTTCGCGGTGCTGCGCGCCGGGGCCTCGCGTCCCTGGGGCGTGGCCGTGGTCTGCGGCGCCGGGACGAACTGCGCGGGCATCGCGCCGGACGGCCGGCGCGCGCGTTACCCGGCCCTCGGCGCGATCACCGGCGACTGGGGCGGCGGCCACGCGATAGGGCAGCACGCGATGTACGCGGCGGTGCGCGGCGAGGACGGCCGCGGCGCGAAGACCGCGCTGGCCGCGGCCGTGGCCGAGCACTTCGGCACCGAGACCGCGCTGGAGGCCGCGCTCGGCTTCCACCTCGGCACCTTCGCCGAGGAACGCATCCATGAACTCTCGCCGCTGCTGCTGCGGGTGGCGACGGCGGGCGACGCGGTCGCCCTTGAGTACGTCGACCAGCAGGCCCGCGAGATCGTCGGCTGGGCGCGGGCCACGCTCGACCGGCTCGACCTGTTCGACCGCGAGACCGAGGTGGTGCTCGGCGGCGGCGTGCTGCGCGCGGCGGTGCCGGTGCTGATGGACCGGATCACCGGGCTCGCGCGGCGGGAGATCCCGGCGGCGGTGCTGGTGGTGCCGACGCGCAGACCGATCCACGGCAGCGTACTGCTGGGCCTCGACCGGCTCGGCGTGCCGCTGGCCGAACAACGTACCTGATCAACGCACCTGTCGGACACGGCGTCCGCCGACCCGGACGCCGTTGCCCACCCGTTATTAATCCTTTGCTCGGGAGCATTGCACTCGCTGAGCCAGGGCAGTTAACTTTACTTACACTTCCCCCGGGCTGACCGGACTACGGCGGGGCCTTACGCACTTCGCAACCGCAAACCCCCTTCTCTCGTGAGGTTTCTAGGATGAGGCGCACAAAACTCCTCGCCGCCGGCGCGGCGATAGGTCTGGCCGCCGCCGCGGCCGGCTGTAGCTCTACTCAGCACGTCGGCGGCGCGACGGGCACCGGCGGGACCTCCGGTAACACGGTGCCCGCCCTGAGCGCCGACCTCAAGGCCGGCGGCACCGTCACCATCTCCAACGAGTCCGGCGCCACCTGGAACTGCCAGTTCAACCCGCTCACCACGGATCAGCAAGAGGCCAACGGACTCGTTTACGAATCGTTGCTCTACATCAACCCCTTGCAGGACACCGCGGCGCCGACGCCGCTGCTGGCCACGAGCTACGCGTGGAACCCGGCGGACACGCAGCTGACCTTCAAGGTCCGCTCCGGCGTGAAGTGGAGCGACGGTACCGCGTTCTCGGCCGCGGACGTCGCCTACACCTTCAACCTGATCAAGGCGAACAGCTCGCTGGACACCTTCTCGCTCTGGTCCGCCCCCTCCAGCGGCGGCGCCGGGCTGACGAGCGTGACCGCCAGCGGCAGCACCGTCACCATGGACTTCTCGGCCAACGCCTCGGTGTACTTCTACGACGTCGCCAACATGGTCCCGATCGTGCCCGAGCACATCTGGTCGAAGGTCGGCAACCCGTCGAACTTCAACGACACCAACCCCGTCGGCACCGGTCCGTTCACGGTGGCCGGCTGCGGCGCGGACAACATCAAGTACTCCGCGAACCCGACCTACTGGATGCCGAACGAGCCGCACGTCCAGACCGTCAACTACCCGGCGTACCTGAGCAACGACCCGGCGAACAACGACCTGGCCACCGGCAAGGACAACTGGGGCGGCCAGTACATCCCCAGCGTCAACAGCTTCTACCTGTCGAAGTCCTCGAACTTCCACATCTGGTCGCCGCCGGTCTCCAACGTGTCGCTGATCCCGAACATTGCGCAGGGCCCGACCGCGAACGTGGACGTGCGCGAGGCCATCGCCTACGCGCTCAACCGCACCGAGATCGCCGCGATCGGCGAGCAGGGCGAGGAGCAGGCCGCCAACCAGACCGGTGTGATCACCCCGACCTTCGACGCGTACCTCAACTCCTCGGCGCTCGCCTCCTCGGGCTACAGCACGGCGAACACGACGAAGGCCACGCAGTTGCTCGCGGAGGCCGGCTACTCGACCTCGCACCCGCTGAGCCTGACCGTCAAGAACACCACCGGCTACTCCGACTGGGACGCCGACCTCCAGGTGGTCAAGCAGGAGCTCGCGCTCATCGGGATCAACCTGACCACGGCGGACGAGGCGGGCAACACCTTCACCTCGGACCTGCAGAACGGCAACTTCCAGCTCGCCTTCTACGGCCCGCCCGGCGGCCCGACCCCGTACTACGAGCTGCACCTGATGCTGGACTCGGCGAACTACGCCGCGGTCGGCTCGGCGGCCCAGGGCGACTACGGCCGGTATAAGAACCCTGCCGTGGACCAGCTGTTCGGCCAGTACACGTCGGCCACCAGCCAGACCGCCCAGGAAGCGGCGATGAAGCAGATCGAGACGTACATGATCAACGACGTCCCGCTGATCCCGGTGATCGAGGCCGTCGACTGGTACCAGTACTCGACCGCGGACCTCGAGGGCTGGCCCTCGGCCTCCGACCCCTACGCGCAGCCCGCGCCGTGGAACTACCCGGACATCGAGATGGTGCTGCTGCACCTGTTCTCGAAGTCCGCTCAGTAACAACAGAGACTCAACGCTGAGACTCGATAGGGGGACGGTCTCCGACCACCGTGTCCGGGCGAGCACCCGGGCCGGGGGGACCGTCCCCTTTCACTCAGCCTCGGTCACCGCTTTTGCCCCGATTCGCCACTAGATTTCGTTCCACGTTCGTACCGAGACCCCGAAGGGAGTGAGACTCCGTGAGATTCGTCGTGCGCCGCCTCGGCATGTTCCTGTTCACGCTCTGGGCGGCAATGACACTGAACTTCTTCATTCCGCGGTTGATGCCGGGAAATCCGCTGCAGGCGCTCGAAGCGCGCACGCGCGGCAAGGTCTCGCCCGCCGCTCTGGAGAGCATCCTGTCCAGCTTCGGCTACAAGCCGAACGCCGGGCTGATCCCGCAGTACTTCACCTATCTCAAGGACATGCTCACCGGCCAGTGGGGCCAGTCGATCGGCCTGTCCCTCGGCGAGCCGGTGCGCACCATCATCCTGCAGGCGCTGCCCTGGACGCTCGGCCTGATCGGCCTGACCACGGTGATCGCGTTCCTGGTGGGCAACGTGGTGGGCATCGTGGCCGGCTGGCGGCGCGGCGGCGCGATCGACTCGTGGCTGCCCTCGACGCTGGTGATCACGGCGAACCTGCCGTACTACTGGGTCGGCATGCTGCTGATCCTGCTGTTCTCCAGCACGCTCAACTGGCTGCCCGCGGACTTCAACTACGATCCGTCGATCGTGCCGGGCCTGTCCCCCGGCTTCATCGGCAGCGTCCTGCAGCACGCGGTGCTCCCGGCGTTCACCCTGCTGGTGACCTCGGTCGGCGGCTGGATCCTGACCATGCGCAACAACATGATCACCACGGTGGCCGAGGACTACGTGCGGATGGCGCGGGCCAAGGGCCTGGCCGACCGCAGGATCATGTTCGGCTACGCGGCGCGCAACGCGATGCTGCCGAACATCTCCGGCTTCGCGATGTCGCTCGGCTTCGTGCTCTCCGGCTCGGTGCTCGTCGAGTACGTCTTCAACTACCCGGGCCTCGGCTACCAACTGCTCAACGCCGTGGACAACAACGACTATCCGCTGATGCAGGTGCTGTTCATGTTCTACACCGTCGCGGTGCTGCTCTCGCTGCTGGCCGCGGACTTCTTCATGGTGTGGCTGGACCCGCGCGCGAGGGAAAAGGGGTGACACCGCCAACTTCTCGGTCCTCAAGGACCGAGCGTGCAGGTAGGACGCGGCTGACTGCCGCGTTCCCTCCCGCGTCTAAGCACCGTTGCTGGGGTGCCGGGACGCGTGACTCACGCCCCGCCGTCCACATGTCCACGCCCCGCTGGGCGATGACACGGGAGGAATTGTGGTCCGCATGCGCAACGACGCCGCAGGACCGGCACTCGAACACGGCCCGGGAAGGCCGGTTGCGTTTATCAATATAGTGGCACTTGGCACACTCTTGGCTGGTGTACGCCGGGTTGACGTGCACCACAGGCATTCCGGCGTACCGCGCCTTGTACACGACGAAGCCGCCGAGTTGGTGGAACGCCCAAGAGCGGAGCGTGGCCCGTTGGGGCCTGCGGAACCGTGCCCGCTCGCGGATGCCCTTGAGGTCCTCCAGGGCGATGCCGAGTCCGGTGCGTTGAGCCTCGGCCACGATCCTCTTCGAAACACAGTGATTCGCATCGGTCGCGTGCCGCGACTCCTTGCGCCGACGCTTCTTGAGCAGCCGCTTGGCGCTCTTGGTGCTCTTCGCCTGCAGCCTCGCCCGCAGATCCTGCTGACGCCTGCGATGCCGGTTCGGCCCGCGGCCCGCCATCACGATCCCGTCGCTGGTGGTGGCGATGTTCACGATCCCCAGATCCACCCCGATAAACCCCGACGGCTCCGTGTTCACCGCTGCATCGGGCAGTTCCACGGTGGCGTGCAGAAACCACATCCCGTCCCGATGCACGAGATCCGACTCGCCCCTGCGGTGCTCGGCGATCTGCTTGAGCTGCCCCGGCTCACCGGTGAACGCCACGTCCTTGAGCCGTCCGGACACCGTTTAGATCGACACGGTGCGCGCGTCGTGGCGCCACGTCAGCATTCGGTGATCGAATGGCTGCGCGGACCACTGACCGAACGCGATCGGCTTGCCCAGAGCTTTGAGCGGCGTCCCTCACCGGCGCACGTCGCCGACGCCGGTCCACCCCGCAGCGGACATCCCCGACCTGCTCCGCCGAAGTCCAATCCCTCCCCGCCGTCAACGACCAGGTTCCCACGGAGGAGTCTGATGAAGTTCGCCTCGCTCGTCAGGAACCGCAAGGCCGTGGTCGGCCTGTTCCTCTTCACGCTGACCGTGCTGGTGGCGGCCTTCCCCGGCGTGTTCACCACGGATCACAGCCCGGGCACGCTGGGCGCTTTCCCGCTCAGTCTCGGACCGTCCACCTCGCACCTGCTCGGCACCACGTCGTACGGCCAGGACATCTACAGCCAGCTGATCTACGGCACCCGGCAGGTGCTGGTGATCGCGCTCGTGGCCGGCGGGGTGGCCACCGTGATCTCGGTGCTGGTCGGCATCACCGCCGCGTACATGGGCGGCATCGTGGACGAGGTGCTGTCCCTGTGCACCAACGTCGTCCTGATCCTGCCGACCTTCCCGCTGATGATCAATTTGGCGAAGTACGCCGGCCAGTCCAACATGGTGATGATCTCGGTGCTGGTGGTCACCGGGTGGTCCTACGGCGCCAACCAGATGCGCGCCCAGGCCCTGTCGCTGCGCAACCGGGACTTCCTGGAGTCCGCGCGGGTCCGCGGGGAACGGCGGGCCTACATCATCCTGTTCGAGATGATGCCGACGATGACCTCGCTGATCGTGGCGAACTTCCTCGGCTCCGCGCTCTACGCGGTGCTCGCCGCCTCCGGCCTGCAGTTCATCGGCCTGGGCAACACCTCCTCGCAGAGCTGGGGCACGATGCTCGACAACGCCAACCAGGCCGAGGCCCTGCAGTCCGGCAACGCGCTGTGGATCATCGCGCCGGGCCTGGCGATTGCCGTGCTGAGCGCCGCGTTCGCGCTGATGAACTACGCCTTCGACGAGATCGGCAACCCGGCGCTGCGTCCGGTGCGCCGCAAGGACCTGCGCAAGGCGCGCAAGGCCGCGCGGGTCGCGGACGCCGCCGAGCTCGCCGCAGAGAAGGGAACCGCGGATGTCTACGCCGACGCCTCCTGAGCCGACGACCTTGTCGGACTCGGTTCCGGCCCTGCTCGAGGTCAAGGACCTGCGGATCGTCTACGACTCGCCGCGCGGCCCGGTCGAGGCCTGCTCCGGGGTCAATATGACGGTGCGTCCGGGCGAGTTCGTCGGCATCGTCGGCGAATCCGGCTGCGGCAAGTCGACGCTGCTGTACGGCATCGCCCAGCTGCACAGCGCCCCGGCGCGGATCGCCGGCGGCCAGGTGCTGTTCCAGGGCAGGGACCTGGTCACCACGCCGGTCAAGGAGCTCAACGACCTGCGCTGGCGCGATCTCGCGGTCGTGATGCAGAGCGCGATGAACGCGCTGAACCCGGTGCGTACCATCGGCGACCAGTTCAAGGACGCGATCCTGGCGCACGAGAAGTGGTCCGAGGAGAGGGTCCGCGAGCGCTCGGCCGAGGTGCTGCGCCTGGTCTCGATCGACCCGGTGCACCTGGCCAGCTACCCGCATCAGCTCTCCGGCGGCATGCGGCAGCGCGCCATGATCGCGATGGCGCTGCTGTTCACGCCGGACCTGATCGTGATGGACGAGCCGACCTCGGCGCTGGACGTGGTGGCGCAGCGTTCGCTGATGGTGCAGATCAAGGAGCTGCAGCAGCAGCTGGGCTTCGCGGTGGTCTTCGTGACCCACGACATGTCGCTGGTGAGCCACTTCTCCGACCGGCTGCTGGTGATGTACGCGGGCCAGGTGGTCGAGTTCGGTCCGACGCGCGCGGTGTTCGACACCCCGTCGCACCCGTACAGCAAGAGCCTGCTCGACGCCTTCCCGTCCATCCGCGGCCCCAAGGTGCCGCTGACGGGCATCCCCGGCGACCCGCCGAACCTGGCGCACCCGCCCGCGGGCTGCCGCTTCAACCCGCGTTGCCCGGTCGTGCGGGAGCGGTGCCGGAGTGAGGAGCCTGACCTGTTCACGGTGTCCTCCGTGGGCCCGGCTCCCGCCGTGCTGTCCCGCTGCCTGGCCCATCACCCGTCCGAACCCTTAGGCGTGGAACTCGTCCCGGAGGTGCAGTCCTCATGACCCCGCTGCTCGAGACGAGGAATCTCAGCCACCACTTCAAGGTCGGCAGCAAGCTCTTCTCGCACCAGATGCTGCACGCCGTCGACGACGTGAACCTGACGATCAACGAGCGCGAGATCGTCGCGCTGGTCGGCGAGAGCGGCAGTGGCAAGAGCACCATGGCGCGGCTGCTGGCGCAGGTCTACAACCCGACCGCCGGTCAAATCACGTTCCAGGGCAAGGATCTCGCGCAGCTGCGGGGCCGCAAGGAGAAGCTGCAGTACCGCAGCGACGTGCCGATGGTCTTCCAGGACCCGTTCGCCTCGCTCAACCCGGTGTACAAGGTCTCGCACGGCATCATGCGCGGCCTGAAGCTGCACCGCCCCGAGCTCGACGCGCGGGAGCGGCACGAGGAGCTGCTGCGCGTCGTCTCGACGGTGGGTCTGAAGCCGCCGGAGGAGATCATCGAGCGGTATCCCTACGAGCTGAGCGGTGGTCAGCGCCAGCGCATCGGCTTCGCCCAGGCGCTGGCGTACCGGCCGAAGCTGATCCTGGCGGACGAGCCGGTGTCGATGCTGGACGTCTCCATCCGCATCGGGCTGCTGAACGTGATGGCGAAGATGCGGGACGAGGAGGGTGTATCCATCCTCTACATCACCCACGACATCGCCAGCGCGCGCTATATCTCGGACCGGGTGATGGTCATGTACGGCGGCCACGTCGTCGAGTCCGGCCCGACCGAGACGGTGCTGGTTGACCCGCAGCACCCTTACACGCAACTGCTGCTCTCGGCCGTCCCGGACCCGCGTGCCCCGCTGGAGATCACCACGGAGGCCGCGAAGGCCGAGCCGCCCGCGGTCATCGACCCCAAGCCCGGCTGCCGCTTCCGCGCGAGGTGCCCGATCGCGGTGGACGAGTGCGACCACCTCACCCCGCTGCTGCAGCCGCTGGGGCCGGATCACAAGGCCGCGTGCCACGTCACGGCCCCGGCGACGGTGGCCGCCTGACTCACACCGGCGGTCCCGACGGTCCCGACGAGGAGAACGGGTTCTCCGGAGGCTGAGGTGGTGGCTGCCGCTGCCACTGCGGGTTCCAGCCTGCTCCATACGCCGTCGCCCCGGCGTAGGGAACAGGCTGGCGCCCGCCCTCGCCGCGCTGGATGAAGAACGCGACAACGAACAGGACCAGACCGGCGAGGGCGAACCAGAGCCCGGACTTCGCCTGCGCGCTGATCGCGGCCTGGCCGCTCCCGCCGCCGATCCCGTACGCGACCGAGGCCGGCAGGAGGACCGAGATGACGTTGGCGGCGGTCTCGGCCAGCAAGGTCACCACCACCCCGGCAAGCAGTCCCTTGGCCAAGCCCGGTCTGGGGACGAACGCAGCGAGCAGCACGATGGCCAGCATCGCCACGGCCACCAGGACGTCCGAGGTCTTCCCGATGCCGTTGGACGTCGACCAGGAACAGCAAGGAAAGCTCTGCGACTCGCCCGCGTACGTCCACGCGTAGTCCGCCTGCAGAGCGCCGATGGTCCACAACACGGCAGCCGGTATCCCCAGGGCCAGCACCGGCACCGGCATCCTGATGCCCCGGTCGTTCGGTCCACGCTCGATCAGCACCGCGATGAGGACGGCGACGCCGCCGAGCGCGGTCAGGACGTAGGACCCGGTGTAGCTGAGCTTCTGCACGAGGTTGAACTGGTCGAACGAGCTGGGAGTCACCTCATTGATGAACCGCGCGCTCTCGGCCAGCGCCTGGCCGAGAGCGAGTCCGGCGCCGAGTCCGCGGGTCTTGGCCGGAAGCAGCATGCACGCGGTCAGCAGGCAGGCCATGGTGAACAGCACGGTGAAGAACGCGTCGAGCGGGTTCTTCCAGGCCTGATCCGGCCCGAACTCCTCCAGCGCGTTGGCGAGCGCGGCCAGGAAGAAGGCGACCATCGCGATCCCGGACGGCGTGTTTCACGCCGACCCACGTCCGCCGCGCTCCACCACACCGGCGCCGGTCACCACGATCGCCTGGCGGACCTGGCACATCAGCGCGGACTGCCTACGCGGCTACCTGCGCTTCTTCGAAGACGACATCGACCTCGCCGACCGGCACCGGTGGCCGGGCACCGCGGCCGAAGGCGTCAACGCGCTTGCCGACGAATGGGCGAGATTCCGATCATACGTCGAAGCCCTCGGCGACGAGCGCCTCGCCGGGCCCATGGGGCCTCGCGCCGGCGCATTCGCCCACGAAAGCTACCTGCTGCTCGCGCTTCACGCCCTGGACGAAGCCGCCCACCACGGCGGCGAGCTCGGAGTCCTGCGCGACCTCTACCTGCGCAAGGAAGTCTGACTGCGGCCGATGCCAGGCACGGCGCGAGGGCTGAACCTGAAGGCCGCCGACGATAATCAGCCCCCTGAGACCGATGCGCGGGGCGGGGCGGGCGGGTGGGTAACGCACCGCCGGTCCGTCAACGAGAACCGGACACAGCGGCGCGAGGCACCGGCCATAGTCCAGACGTGAGCAGGGGAGACGGCCCAAACTCCGTCAACTGGCTCCGAGGTGCGCCAGGACCGCCTGGTGCGCGGCCCAGCCGTCGGGGAATTTGACGGCGACGCCGAGGCGGACGGGTTCGGCGTGGGGGTGGGCGTCGAGGAGGTCCGCGATGCCCGCGCGGCCGACGACGATGCAGGCGTGACGGTGCCTTGAGAGCAGCACGCAGAGGCGGCCGGTCTCCAGGTGGAAGGCGGTGGCGTCGCGGCGGCCACGTCACCCCGCTGCCGCTGCCGCTCGGTCGGGACCACAAGGCCACATGCCACGTAAACGCGCCCGGCCCGGCAAACAGGGAGACCTTGGTGGAATCTGATAGTCTGATTCCATGCGTACCATGACCGCAACCGAAGCGTCCCGGAACTTCTCCGGCCTGCTCGACCTGATCGAGGCAGGGGAGACCATCCGGATCACCCGCGGCAACGAGCCGATCGCCGAGGTCGGTCCGGCACGACGGCGCACCGGCGCGGACCTGGAGGCCGCGCTGCTCACGGCCGGCCTCCCCGCACTCGACGACGACCTCGAACGCGATATCGCCGAGGCCCTCGCCCTGGTCACCAACGACGGGAGCGACCCGTGGGCCGACGCCTGATCCTGGACACCAACGTCCTGATCGCCTACGAACGCGGCAGCATCGACCGGGCCGCACTGCGCGAGGACGAACTGTCGATCGCCGCCATCACCCTCGCCGAATACCGGGTCGGCATCGAGATGGCTGATACGGTCGAACGCGCCGCCACCCGCTCCCGATGGCTCGACGTCATCCTCGCCGAAGTCGAGGTCCTCGAGTACACCAGGAAGACGGCCGACCACCACGCCCGTCTGCTCGCCCACATCCGACGCACCGGCCAACCACGCGGCGCCCACGACTTGATCATCGCCGCCCACGCCGCGGAAACCGGCCGCACCATCATCTCCCGCGACGCGAAAGCCCGCTTCGAGAACCTGCCCGGGGTAGCCGGCGTCACCCCGTGATTCCCGTGCTAGACCGCAGGCCGCCGACGATAATCAGCCCGCTGAAACCGATGCGCGGGGTGGGCGGGTGGGTAACGCACCGCCGGTCCAGCAACGGGAACTGGATACAGCGGCGCGAGGCACCGGCCATAGTCCAGACGTGAGCAGGGGAGACGGCCCAAACTCCGTCAACTGGCTCCGAGGTGCGCCAGGACCGCCTGGTGCGCGGCCCAGCCGTCGGGGAATTTGACGGCGACGCCGAGGCGGACGGGTTCGGCGTGGGGGTGGGCGTCGAGGAGGTCCGCGATGCCCGCGCGGCCGACGACGATGCAGGCGTGACGGTGCCTTGAGAGCAGCACGCAGAGGCGGCCGGTCTCCAGGTGGAAGGCGGTGGCGTCGCGGCGGCCCGAGAGCGGATGCAGGACGATGGTGACGTCGTATTCGCGGCCCTGGAGCCGGTTCGCGGTGTCTACGGTGACGTCCGTCAGACCCCGGTTCGCGCGGTCGGGTCTGGCTAGCGCGGCGCGGACGGCGGCAGCCTGGTCGCGGTGGGCGGTGCCGATGGCGATGCGGTCGGGGGTGACCGTGCGCTGATAGCCGGCGGCCGTGTCGACCGCGGTGGCTTGGCGCCGGACTAGGCGGTCTGCGAGTGCGGCGCAGGCTTCTACGGCCTCGGCGTCGGTGCGGATCGTGTGCGCGGCGGGCAGGCCGTGCCAGGCCCAGCCTTCGTCGGCGGCGATGTCTAACGCGTCATCCAGGGGGGACCCGCCGCCCGGCGCGCTGAACGTCAGGCTTCTGTCTTCTAGGTCGCTGCCGGCGTCGAAGGGGGTGAAGGGGTAGAACGCCTTGGCCACCAGCGGCGCGGCGGTCGCGGGCAGGCGCCATGAGTAGGGGAGCCGGTGCACCGGCAGGTGGGGGTTGTGCGCGCGGACCACGGCCACCGCGCTGTCGCTCGGGTCCCACGGCGATCCGGCCCACGCGTCCGTGTCGACCGTGGCGAACGGGTCGAGCTGGCCGGGATCGCCGACGAACAGGGCCGTGCCGTCGGCGAAGCGCGGGGCCACGGCGAGCAGTCCGTCGGAACGCATCTGGTACGCCTCGTCGAGGATCGCCCAGGGGAACTCGCCCTCCTTGACCAGCGCCCATTTCGCCGCCGTCGCGAGCACGATCCCGGCCGCCGCGAGCTCCGGCAGCTTCGAGGAGAACGCCAGGTTCGGGCCGCGCAGCGGGGCCAGCCGTTCCGGGACCTCGTAGTCACCGGCCGTCAGCCGGCCCAGGATCACCGTCGGGTGCGCGGTCGCGAGCCGGGAGACGAGGTCGTCCACCTGCTCGTTCGTCTGCGCCACGATCATCACCCGCTCCCCCGTCGCCGCGAGCCGCCCGGACAGCTCGACGACGAGGGTCGACTTTCCGGCGCCGGGCGGGGAGTCCACGATGACGCCGCGATGCGCGCGCGAGAGCAGGTCCTCGGCCACCGCCTCGATCACGGCCCTGGCCTCGGCGGATCGGCCGGTGCTCATCGCAGCTCCTCAGTATGTTCCCGGGCCACTACTCCCACGTCTCCGCCTGCTCCTCGGCGCGCGGCACATACGGCCAGGGCGGGCCGCCGTGCGTCCACGGGGTCTGCTCGGCTTCCGGCAGGTCCGGCCGGGTGCCGCGCTGTTCGGCGAGGAACGTCGCGTAGCACCGCTCCTCGCCGACGAGCGGGACCGAGCCCTCCTCCGGCGTCTTCCCGCGCCCCATGCCGCTCTGCAACTCGAGTTCGACCTCGCTACCGCTGCCGCTCGGGCTCGGGCGCACGGCGCGCAGCCGGACGGTCTGGGCCACCCGCGCGGGGCTGGCGAGCTTCACCCCCGGCCGCAGGATCACCTCGTCCTCGGTGTGCAGGACGACCAGCGGACGCGGCCACGCGCGCTTGCCCTTGATCTCCTGCCGTTCCGCGTCCACGAAGGTGATCCGGCCCGCGAACGCCTCGCCGCCGACCCGGTACCTGGCCAGCACGAGCGGGTCGTCAATGGCCTGCGAACGGTCGTAGCTCTGCTGAGCGGATTCGAGGTCTGCCAGCCGCCGCGCGGCGGCCACCGCGCTCGGGCGCTTCGCCTGCGGCGGGGCGCCTTCTTCGATCCCTGTCATGAAGTCGGTGAAGCGTCCCCGGTCCACCTGCCAGCGCAGCTGGTCGGAGGCCGCGGCCGGGAGGGATCTGAGCACGTCGATGCCGCGCCAGACGGTCTGCCACGTCGGTTCGAGCTGCGCGGCGAGCGCGATCCGCAGTTCTTCCTCGGCCTTCGTGACCGCCCTCAGGTCCTCCGCGGCCCGCGCCTCCTCCTGCGCGCGCACGAGCGGCGCGAGGACGCCGGTGTCGAACGCGGGGTCCGTACTCGGCCCGGCCGGGGGCACGAGGTCCGGGTCCTCGGCACGCAGCGCCGCCTCGGCCCCCGTCATCCCGCGCGGCGGGTCGATCCAGCTCAGCAGGGCGGGCAGGTGCTGGTCCTCCAGCGCGCTCTGGCCGGTGGCCCAGTGCTGTCCGAGCACTGATGTCAGGGCTAGACACACGCTGGATCCAGGCATCGGCGCGCGGTCGTCGGCGAACCAGGTCAGGTACCGGCCGAGCAGCGGCACCCGCGCGTCGACCGGGTACGGGCCGTCCACGGTGCGGAAGCGCGCGGACCGGCCGAGCAGCCGCAGCGCCTCCACTCCACCTGGATTCGGCAGGATCAGCTGCGGCGCGTCGGTGCAGCGATCCCACTCCTCACGGTTCTTGGTCGCCTCGACCGTCTCAGTGTGCGAACGCCGCGCCAGAATGTACGGCACGAGCAGCTCGGCGAGCGCGGTCAGGAAGTCGAACCGCTGATCCCGGTTACGCGGCTGGGCCACGATCAGCAGCTTCGGGTCCTCGCGCGCGGTGCCGGCCATCACCGCGAGCGGCGCCGCCGCCTCACCGGCCTGCATCAGCGGAATGAGGACGAGCGGTTCGTCGGACACGTGCACGTGCCGCACCGCTGCGATCGGCACCGCGCGTCCGACGTGTGCCGCTCGGGCCCGGGCCAGCGCTGTCAGAGTACTCATATTATGCCGCGCCACCGTCCGGCTCGGCGGCGCGTGGCGCGACTCGCAAGGCCTCGTCGTACGCGCGTGCCGCGGCCCGCAGCAGCCGCGCTGCCTCATGCTGGTCCGCGCGAAGGCCAGACGTCGCAGCGTTCGACGATCCGTCGGCCAACGCCAGTGCGTCCTCGATCGCTTCGATCCCGCCGAGCGCGTCACGCACGGACCGGCCCAGCGCGTCGGCCGCTCCCGCCGCCCTCGACTCGGCGCGGCAGTGGAACGCCATCTCGCAGTTGGTCACGCACTCGGGCGCGTATCTGGCCTCGATCATCGTGAGCGACTTCGTCAGCTCGGCCGCGGTGCGATGATCGCGGCCTGGCTCGCCCTTCGTCTCCGCCGGATCGACCGCGAGGTCGAAGTCCACGGTCGGATCCAGGTCGGAGATCAGCGCGCCTATCCGCGGCAGCCGGGTCAGCTGGCGTTCCACGGCGGCGATCTGCCGACGCACGTCGAGCACGTGCGCGCTGGGCTGGTTGGCGAAGTCCTTCGGGCAGACCAGGATCACGTCGTCGGCGACGAGCCGGGGGTCCGCGCCGAGTTCGGCGAACAGCCGCCGCAGGGCCAGCACGTACACGGCCGCCTGCGTCGCCGCCGCCCCGACCTTGCCCGGATCGGCCTGCCCGTCGATCACCGCGAAGGACTTCACCTCGGCGACGTAGAGCCGCGCGGGACTGCCGTCCGACACGCCGGCCGGCCGCGCGCTCAACGCCACGACGTCCGGCTCGACATAAGCCGTCCGCCCACCGACGTCCAGCCGCAGCAGCGGGTGGTCGGCCAGCAGCGGCTCCCCCGCGACGACCCGCGCGAACAGGTCCCTCGTGCGCTGATACCGCGTCGCCCGATCAACCGCGGCGTGCGCGCCCGGATCGGCGGACGGCTCGACGCCGAGGTCGACGTACTCGTGCTCGGGAACCGAGAAATTCAACGGCTCGCCGCGCAGCAGTTCCAGCAGCGCGGCGCAGTTCTCGGCCTTGACCTGCTTCTCGAACGCGATGCCACGAGTGATCGCGAAGGGCGATTGACCGTACCGCGCCGGGAAGCCGATCCGCTCGGCGAGCTTGCGCTTGTCCACGCCCGCCGCATCCAGCACGGCCCGACGCGAGCAGCCCGGGTTGACGGTCAGCGCCGCGATCGTCCGCGCGTCGTGGCTGCGCGGTGCCACCGGGCCGCGCAGCGCGTCGAGCCGGGCAGAGGTCCCCGCAGATGCGGCGGCCTGCCGGGCAGCGGCGTCCGGTGCGCCTGCTGTGGCCTGAGGAACGGAAGATGACGTGGGCATTTGCCCAACCACGATAGCCCAAACCGACCTCGTGTTCCGCGCAATCCCCGCGGACACCGCGTGCGATCCGATTTAATACGGATTGGACCGATCTACTGCCATCGCATGACGACGCCGGTGGTGACCGGGTGCGCCGCGTTGCCGTACAGCACGTGGCCCGCTACACCGGTTCGACCACCACTCGGATCGCCCCCGTGCTCTTGTCGGCGGCGACGCGGAAAGCCTCGGCCGCGTCCTCGATCGGGAACCTGTGGGTGATCAGCGCGCGGGCGATCTCGGGCTGCGCGGCCAGCATCGCCGCGGCCTCGTCCATCTCGCGTCCGCCTTCGTGCCGGCAGTATCCGAGCGACGGGATGATGCGCGCCTCGCGGTTGAACATCGTGTGCCAGTCCAGTTCGACCTTGCCGCCGCGCTGGAAGCCGAGGGCGACGACCGTGCCGCCCGGCGCGACCAGTTCGATCGCCTGAGCCAGTCCGGCCGGGCTGCCGGCGGCCTCGACCACGACGTCGTAGAGCCCGTGGACACTCAGACCGATGCCCAGACGCTCGGCGACCTGCCGTTGGTGCGGATGGCGCGCGGCGATCGAGACGTCCTCGGCTCCTTGCCGAAGAGCGCCGACGGCGGCGAGCAGTCCGAGCGCGCCGGCGCCCACGACGGCGACGCGCTGTCCCGGACCGGTCGCCGCGAGGTTCAGGGCGTGCCAGGAGACCGCGGCCGGCTCGACGAGCGAGGCGTCGCGCACGTCGAGTCCCGCGGGAAGCGGCACCAGTTGAGTGGTCGGCGCGCGGAACCGCTGCGCCATTCCACCGTCGGCGGTGACGCCGAGCGCGCGTTGGGGGTGCGTCGGGCAGAGGTTGTAGCGGCCACTGCGGCATTGGTCGCAGGCGTGGCACCCGTAGAGGGCTTCGACGACGACGGCTGTGCCGTCCGCGAGCACGCCGGCAAGCTCGTGGCCGAGGATCCGTCTGCTGCCCAGGGCGATGTAGGCGAGGTCGGAGCTGCAGATGCTCGCCGAGCGCACGTCCAGCAACTCGCCGGTGCCGGGCGGCTCGGCCAGGTCGACGACGTGCACACCGCCCTCGGCGGCCCGAACCGCTTTCATGACAGGATCCCCTCTAGCAGTGTACTGAGATGTTCGACGGCGCGGCGGACGGCCCGCGCGGGGCCCTGCGCCTCGATCTCCGGGCCGACGAGTTCGAGCTCGAACGCGCCCGCGTAACCGGCATCGAGGGCGGCTTCGATGAACGCGCCGATGTCGAGATCGCCGTCGCCCGGGACGACGCGGTCGGAGTGGTTGGATTTGCCGATGACGGCATCACCGATCTGCACGACCGCGATGCGCGAGCCCGCGCGCCGCACGGTGTCCTCGAAGTCCGGTTCCGTCCAGCAGGCTCCGAGGTCGGCGACGACCCCGATCCCGGCCTGTTCGGCAACCTCGACGCCTTCGCGCAGTGTGTGCACGAAGGACCGGTCGACTCGTGCGGTCGGCTCGATCGCCAAGCGGACGCCACGGGACTCGGCGTAGGCCGCGCACGGTGCGACGGCCTGCGCCAGCGCCTCCGTCAGCTCGCTGATGGGGCGGCCATCACTCTGTCCCGGCGTGAAGTACGGACTGCCGCCGTGTTCAGCGGCGAAATCGGTCGCCCGGTCGAGCAGCGCTCGGGTGACGTCCCAGGTCTCGGGCGCCGCGAGGTCGAAATTGCGGGTGACCACCGTAGTCGTCGTCATCGAGCATTGACGTAGAGCTGCACGCGCGGGCTCGTCGGTCTTCTCGAGGATCACGCCTACGTGGCGGACACCGAGTTCGTCCCAGAGGGCGAGTCCCTCGGCAAAGGACCACGAATACGTGCACATCTGGCTCACCGAGAGCCTGGGATGGGCGGTCACGACGACGACCCGACGCTGATGGGAATTTTTTCGTGGCCGCGTACGGTGCTGGTGTGCAGGTGCACGACGCGCTCGTGGTCGATGTCCCAGGTCGGGAAGCGGCGCAGCGTCTCCTCCAGCGCGATGCGCGCCTCCATCCGGGCAAGCGCTGCGCCGATGCAGAAGTGCGGGCCGTGCCCGAAGGCGACGTGGCCCTCGAAGCGGCGGCGGATGTCGAAACGGTCGGGGTCAGGGTACTTCCGCCCGTCGCGCCCGGCGGAGCTGGTCAGCAGCAGGACCTTGGATCCGGCGGCGATCGCGGTGCCGTGCAGCTCGATGTCGCGGGTGGTGACGCGGCCCTGGACGGCGGACGGACCCTCGTACCGCAGAGTCTCCTCGACGGCGTTGGCCAGCAGCGACGGCTCTGCGGCGAGTTCGGCGCGCTGGTCCGGGTGGGCCGCGAGCAGTTCGCAGGCCCAGCCGAGCAGCCGGGCGGTGCTCTCGGTGCCGGCGCTCACGAGCAGGTTGGCGAAGTTGGCGGCCTCGGCGGTGCTCAGCCGCCGGGTGCCCTCGGCGGTCTTGACCTCGGCTTGGACGAGGTCGGTCATCATGTCGTCGCGCGGGTCGGCGCGCCGCGCCTCGATCTGCTCGATGAAGTAGCCGTGCAGTCGGACCTGCGCGGCGACCAGCGGGTCGCGGGCGACGTCGGTCCAGCGCTGGCTCTTGACGAGGGAGTTGAACCACAGGGCCGCACCGTCCCAGACGAAAAAGAGCGCGGTCACGTGCGGTCCGTCGGGGCTGGAGGTGGCGATTCGGCAGGTCTGCTCCTCGGCGAGAAAGGCGTCGACCTCGGCCGGGCTCATGGCGATCCTGCGGCCACGCCGCTGTTCTGCCATCGTGATCGATCCTTTCAGCGGGTCGGTGCCATCGCCGACAGCTGCTATGCGATCATTGATCGCATCTCGATAGACGCAGTATGCGAGCGCTGATCGCATACTGTCAAGGTCGGGCCGGACGAGCCCGTGCAGGACGTGAAGGAGTGGTCAGCCGTGCAGAGCGGGAGTTCGGAGCCGGGCTCGGCCCGCTGGTGGGCCGAGCGCACCGCGGCCGAGGCCAGGCGCAGGCCGCGCGCGGGCGGCCTGTCCGCCGCGCGCATCGTCGAGGCCGCCCTGGACATCCTGCGGCAGGACGGTCTCAGCGCACTGACCGTCAGGTCCGTCGCCGGCCGGCTCGGCACCGCCAGCGCCTCGCTCTACCGGCACATCGCCGGCCGCGAGGAGCTGATCGCGCTGATCGTCGACCACGTACTCGGCGACATCAGTCTCGAGTCCACCGGCCGAGGGTGGCGCGCCGACGTCGAGGCGCTGATGCGCGAACTGCGCCGGGTCGTCCTCGAACAGCCGCTGCCGCTGGCGGCGGCGCGGGCCAGATCGGCCGACGGTCCCAATATGCTGCGACTCATCGACGCCGCGCTCGGGCTGTTCCTGCAGGCCGGACTGCCCGACGAAGCGGCGGCCCGGACGGCCATCACCATGATCGAATTCGTCGCCGGCTCCGCCACCATCCAACGCAGCCCCCTCGGCCGCACCGCGCGGGGAACGGCCGGGTCCGAGGACTTCGACCAACTCCTCGGGGCCTGGCCGCCGGACCGTCTCCCGGCCCTGCGAACAGCCGGCGCGGCGTACCTCGCGGCGGCCGTGGAGGACGTGTTCACGCACGGTGTCGCCCTCTTCCTCGACGGTGTGACGAGCCAGATCCCGCGTGGGGATTGATCGACTCCTGAGATGAACGGGGCGTCGGGTCAGGTGTTGCGGCCGCCGTTGACGCCGAAGACCTGGCCGGTGATGTAGCCCGCCTGGTCGCTCGCCAGGAACGCCGTGGCAGCCGCGATATCCTCGGGAGTGCCGGGACGTCGGACCGGCGTCTGCGCGGCGTGGAAGTCGACGTCGTGGCCGAGCAGTCCGCGCTCCTCGCTGCGGCGCAGCATCGGGGTGTCGATGAAGCCGGGCGGGATGGTGTTCACGGTGATGCCCTCCGGCCCGAGTTCGAGGGCGAGGGCCTTGGTGAAGCCGATGACGCCGGCCTTGGACGCCACGTAATGGGTCATCAGCGGTTGGCCGCTCTGCGCGGACGAGGACGAGATGTTCACGATCCGGCCCCAGCCGGCCGCGATCATGTCCGGCACGGCGACCTGGCAGCAGTGGAAGGTGCCGGTCAGGTTGATCCGCAGCAGCTTTTCCCATTTCTCGACGCTGAGGTTGAGGAACCGCCGGTAGCCCTCCTTTCCGGCGGAGTTCACCAGGATCGCCACCGGACCGAGCGTCCGCCGCACCTCGTCGAAGCCGCGCTCCACGACCGCCCGGTCGGCCACGTCGAGCACGACGCCGAGGGCGGTGGCACCTTCCGCGGCGAGCTTCTCCGCCTCGGCCCGCGCGGCCTCGCCGTTGAGGTCGGCGATGGCCACCCGGGCCCTGTCCCGCGCCAGCCGGCGGGCGACCGCCAAGCCGATTCCCGAAGCTCCGCCGGTCACCACGGCGACTTTCCCGGTCAACCGCGCACCTGCCGTTCCTTGTATGCGTCCACGTATTCGCCCGCCGTCTTGTGGAGATGCCTGATGAGAATCTCCTGGTCGTTGAGGGGGAAGTGCGTCACGGCTCGGGTCTCGAGCATGGTCTGGGTGGCCTCGAGCGTGTTGCAGTCCTGGAGGCCGAACTCCTTGAACGTCACCGCGGCCAACTCCTGGCGCAGACGGTCGCTCGCCGTCTTGGGCGGCACGAAGTAGCAGGTGCCTTCGAAGATGTGCGCGTTGTACGCCGTCGGCCAGTAGTGGTAGGTCAGATACCAGCCCGGCGCCCACACCACGACCATGAAGTTGGGGAAGAAGACGTAGGAGTCCAGACCCCACGACCGATGGCGCGAGGGGTCTTGGCGCGGTCGCTCGACCCCGACATCGTGCGGTTGACCCGGATGGCGATCGCCGAGTCGGCGCGCTTCCCCGATTTCGCCGCGAGTTCCCAGGCCGTGACCTGGACGCCGCGGATCCGGCAGATCATGGATCTGCTGCGCCGGCACGAAGAGGCGGGCACCGTCGTCGTCGAGGACGTCGAGCTCGCGGCCGAGCAGTTCTTCGCCATGGTCGGCGCGATGCCGGCGTGGCTCGCGACCTACGGCGTCCACCGGACGCCCGAGGTCGAGGAGGCGCACCTCCAGCACGCCGTCAAACTGTTCCTGAACGGCGTACTGGCCAGGTAGACGTCGGCCGAAATAGCCGTTTTGCCCTAGTGCGACAACGCGACGTGCGCCCTTCCGCACGGCGACGCACCGTCACACGGCCGCGAATCCTCGTGACGATACGGTGGCGACGCGGGCTTCCCCGGGTCGCTGTCTTCGGGTTGGAGTTCGCATGGTGGGCACGATGGTTCCCGCGCTGACGGTGGTGGCCGTCGCGGGCGGGACTGGGGTCGGCGCCGACGCGTCGGCCTGGCATTCCCGGGGTGGTGCCGGAGAATGATCGAGGTCAATCTGCTCGGCACCGTCACCCTGCTGCGGGACGGCACGCCGTTCCGGCTCGAACGCCGGGCGCAGCGGCTGGTCATGGGGCTTCTGGCGCTGGACGCCGGCCAGCGCGTCGCCTCGTCGCATCTCATTGAGATGCTGTGGGGCGAGAACGCTCCGGCCAGTGCGCGCGCGACGCTGCACACCCGGATCTCCGAACTGCGCTCGCTGCTCCCGCGGCGGGGCCTGGGCGACGGCGTGGTCGCGCTGCGCACCGTGGACTCCGGGTACTGCCTGGAGATCGATCCCGCGCACGTCGACGGCCGCCGATTCCTCAGCCTGGTCAACGGCTGGCGGCAACTGCCCACCGCGCGGGCCGCGCGGGATCGGCTCGCCGAGGCGCTGGATCTGTGGCGGGGGCCGGTGTTCGGCGGGCTGCTGCCGGAGGCGCCGTCGGCGGCCGTCGAGGCGCTGACCGCCGCGCGGCTGACGGCTCTGGAGGACTTCTTCGCGCTCCATCTGCACCTGGGCGACCACGCGCTGGTCGTGGACCGGCTGACCGAGGTGGCGGGCGCGCACCCGACCCGGGAGCGGCTGACCGCGCTGTGCATGATCGCGCTGGCCCGCGCCGGGCGCGCCGCGGAGGCGCTGACCATGTACGCGGCTTGGCGCGCGTGGCTGCGTGATGAACTGGGCACCGACCCGGACGCCGAGGTCCAGCAGGTCTACCTCGCCATCGTCCGCAACGAGGATCCGGCCGCGCTCGACCCGTCGCCGTTCCCGAACCTTCCGTCGTTCGCGATCGCCGCGCCGCGGTCGGGCATCGAGGTGGCGCCCGACCCACTACTCGTGACGATGTCGCAGGTCGATACGCCATCGGAGAGCGCGCCGACGCTCGTCGCGCCGCGCACCCTGCCGCCGCCGATCGAGGATTTCACCGGCCGCGTCGCGGAGGTCGCCGAGTTCGTCGAGCTGATCGCCGGTTCCAGCCGGCGGCTGATCGCGGTGAGCGGACCGGCCGGGGTCGGCAAGACGGCGCTGACGGTGCACGTGGCCCATCGGGTCGCCGATCGGTTCCCGGACGGGCGGCTCTTCGTCGACCTGCACGGATACGACGAGCAGCGGCCGGAGACCGCGGCCGGCGTGCTCGGTCGGCTGCTGCGCGCGCTCGGCGTGCCGGCCGCGGCGGTGCCGGCCCGGCTGGACGGCCGGGTCGAGCTCTACCGGCAGACGCTGGCCGATCGCAGGATGCTGGTGATCCTCGACAACGTCGCCGGGGACGACCAGATCGCGCCGCTGCTCTCGGCCGGCGACGCCTGCCAGGTCGTGGTCACCGGCCGCACCCGCCTCGGCGCCACCGTGGGCGCCGGCCAGATCACCGTGCCCGCGATGACCGACGCCGAGGCCCGGTGCCTGCTGCGGCGGATCGCCGGCGAGGCCAGGATCGACGCCGACGCGCACGGCACCAGGGAACTGATACGCCGCTGCGGCAACCTGCCGCTGGCCCTGCGCATCGCCGGAGCCCGGCTGGCCACCAAGCCGCACTGGTCGGTGGCCCGGCTCGGGCAGCTGCTCGCCGACGACGGCACCCGGCTCGCGCAGCTGACCCACCAGGGACTGTCCGTCGCGGCCGGCATCGCGACCAGCTGCCGCGACGTCTCACCCAGGGCCGGGCGGCTGCTGCGGATCGTCAGCACCCTGGATCTGCCAGACGTCCCGGTATGGGTCGCCGCCGCGCTGCTCGACACCGACGCACGCACCGCCGAGGGCCTGCTGGAGGAGTTGTTCGACGCGAGCCTCGCGGAGGTCTCCGACCGCGCGGCCGGGGCGTCGCCCCGCTACCGTCTCAGCTGCCTGGTACGCGACTTCGGCCGGGAGCGCGCGGCGGCCGAGATCGGCCCGGCGCGGCTGCGGGAGGCGCGGGCACGGCTCTATCGGGCGTGTCTGAGCACGCTCGAGACCGGGCCGGCGATCGACCGCGAGGACGAGTCCGCCGCGCGGTGCTTCGCGGCGGTCTTCGAGGCCTGCGATGAGTACGGGTCGGCGCCGACGTATCAGGAACTTCTGATACCCCAGGCGAGACCGGGCCCTCTGACGCACGCGGCCTTCTACGCCGCGCCCCGCGGATGAGAGGCCCCGTCCCATGAATCTGCCCAACGACCTGGCCGACCGCCGACGGCTGCGCGGCTGGACCCAGGAGGAGCTGGCCGAGCACTCCGGCCTGAGCGTGCGCACCATCCGCAACGTCGAGCTCGGCCTGGTGCGCAAGCCGCGCCGTTCCTCGGTGGAGCTGATCGCCCGGGCGCTCGGCGGGATCCGGCTCGCAGCGCTGGAGCCGGCCCGCGCCGACCGTCCTGAGCCGGCGGCCTGGCGCGGCACTCAGCCCCCGAACACGCCCCTGGTCGGCGACCGCGCGGTGCGCGCGGAACTCGCCGACACCGTCCTGGCCCACCGGCTGACCACGTTCCTCGGTCCCGGCGGGGTCGGCAAGACCCGGCTCGCCCTCGAGGTCGCGGTCGAGCTCTGCGCCGCGTTCCGGGACGGCGTGGTGGTGGTGGAACTCGGCGACGTGCCCTCGGAACGCCGGGCCGGCGCGCCGCAGGCCGCCGCCATCCAGCGGCGGATCCGCCGGCAGCTCGACTGGCCGGTGCCTTCCCGCTCCGACCAGCCCCAACCCGGTTCGCCGGGTCCGGCGCCCCCGGATCAGGGTTCGACCGCCCGGCCGGACGGCGTGCTGCTGGTGCTCGACAACGCCGAGCACGTGCCGGCCGGGGCCATCCGGATCGCCCGGGACCTGCTCGCGGAGAACCCGGGCATGCACATCCTGGTCACCGCGCGCCGCCCGGTCACCGAGCGGCTCGGCGTCAACCGGGAGATCCGGCCGCTGGAGCTCGAGCCGCCGGGCCGGGATCCGGCGCGGCCCGCGCCCGCCGTGGAACTGGTGCTGCGCCACGTCGGCGCGGACAGCCCGGTCGGGCTCGGCCTGGCCCGCGACCTGTCGGCGGTCAGTGAGCTGTGCCGGCGTCTTGACGGGGTGCCGCGCTACCTGGAGTTCGCGGCGGAGCGGCTGCGCACCGTCCCGATCCGGCACCTGCTGGCCGGCGGCCCCGCGCTGGAGATGCTCTTCACCAACGACCACGGCCTGCTGCGCCACCAGCGCTCGGTGGCCGACGGCATCGGGTGGAACCTCGACCTGCTCACCGAGGATCACAGCAGTCTGCTGCACCGGCTGGTCCGGCGCGGGGACCGCCGGTTCCAGGTGGACGACGTGGTCGCCGCGTGCGCCGGACTCGACCTGGCCGCCGGGGTGACGCCGCTGACCCTGCTGTCGGAGCTGCTGGAGACCACGCTCGCGGTCGCCGACCCGAGCGCCCTGTACCACTACCGGCTGGCCGGCTACGTGCCCGAGTTCGTCCGGAGCCGGCCGTGACGGCGCCGGAAGCGGGCTGGGGAGGTTCCGGGCAGTCCGTGGTGAGGGCTTGGGATCAGACTTCGAATAGAGATCGACGGATGACCCGCCTCGTGGAGGGAGTAGGCGTGAGACAGCCGTATGACGGGATCGTCTCAACCATCGGAGATACGCCGCTGGTTCGGCTGGAACGGATCTTCCCGGACCTGGCCGCCCGGCTTTACGCGAAGGTCGAGCGGTTCAACCCCGGCGGCAGCATCAAGGACCGGGTCGCCCACCGGCTGATCCACTCGGCGGTCGCGGCGGGCGTGCTCACGCCCCGCCGGTCCGTGGTGGTGGAGTCGAGCTCCGGGAACCTGGCCATCGGGCTGGCCCAGATCTGCCGCTACTACGACCTGCGCTGCATCTGCGTCGTCGACGCCAAGACGACCAGTCAGAACAGGGCCCTGCTGACCGCCTACGGGGCGGAGGTCGACGTGGTCACGACGCCAGATCCGGCCACCGGCGAGTATCTGCCGGCCCGGCTGCGCCGGGTGCGGGAGCTGGTCGCCGAGACCCCGCACAGCTACTGGCCGAACCAGTACGGGAATCCGCTGAACCCGGCCGCGCACCGGCGCACCATGGCGGAGGTCGCCGAGGCCCTCGACGGCCGGGTGGACGTGCTCTTCTGCGCCACCAGCACCTGCGGGACGCTCCGCGGCTGCGTCGAGTACGTGCGCGAGGCCGGCCTTTCGACCGTGGTGGTCGGCGTGGACGCGGCCGGCAGCGCGATCTTCGGCGAGCCGAGCGCGATACGCCGGCTGCTGCCGGGACACGGCGCCGCGGTCCGCCCGGCGCTCTACGGCCCCGATCTGGTGGACCACGTGGTGCACGTGTCGGACATCGACTGCGTCGCCTCCTGCCGGCGCCTGGTGCGGCACGAGGCCATGCTGGTCGGCGGCTCGAGCGGGGCCGTGCTGGCGGCGGTCGACGCGTGGCGGCCGAACCTCGCCCCCGGCGCCAACGCCGTGATGATCTTCCCGGACGGCGGCGACCGCTACCTCGACACCATCTTCTCGGACGACTGGGTCCGGGAGAACTTCGGTGAAATCACCTACCTGTGGAAGGGATGAACAGCCCATGTCGACTGAGGATTCCGAGCGCGGCTACGTCGTCGTGCTCAACGACGAGGAGCAGTACTCGATCTGGTGGGCGGACCGGGAGCTGCCCGCCGGCTGGCGCTCGAACGGCTTCGAGGGCAACCGCGAGGCGTGCCTGGCGCACATCGACGAGGTGTGGACGGACATGCGGCCGCTGAGCCTGCGCCGGCAGATGGCCGCGCTCGGCGGCTGACCCTCCGTCGGCCGGGGAACGCTTCACCGCCGACCCCGGCCCTGCTCCCACCTTCTTCCCACCCGGAACCGCCAAACCCCGCGAGGACTTTCCGTGGACCACGTCATGCCCCGCGGCGGCCTGCCGGAGCTGATCGCAGCCCAGGCCGCGCGCACCCCCGACCGGGTCGCCGTCGTCGACGGATCGACCACGCTGACCTACCGTCAGCTCGACGAGCGCGCCGACCGACTGGCCGGCGCCCTGATCGAGGGCGGCGCCGCCCCGGACGGGGTCGTCGGCGTGCACCTGCGCCGCGGCCTGGACACCGTGGTGACGCTGCTCGCCGCGTGGCGGGCCGGCGCCGCCTATCTTCCGCTCGATCCGGACCACCCGGGCGAACGCCTGCGGTGGATGATCGCGGACAGCGGCGCGCGCGTCGTGGTGACCGCTTCCCCGGGTGACGGCGAGGGGACGGATCTCGGCCCGGTACGCACTGTGCGGGTCGCGGAGGCCGCCGGGAATGCGGCCTCCGGGAATGCGAAGCGCCGGCCGACGCTCCCCGACTCGCTCGCGTACGTCGTCTACACCTCCGGCTCGACCGGCCGGCCGAAGGGCGTCGCCGTCACCCACGCGGGCATCGGCAACCGGGTCGACTGGACGATCCGGACCCACGGCCTGAGCGCGACGGACCGGGTGCTGCAGAAGACCTCGCTCAACTTCGACGCCGCCGCGTGGGAGATCTTCGCGCCGCTCGTGGTCGGCGGCGTGGTCGTGCTGGCGCCGGTCGGCACCGAGCGTGACCCGCGTGCCATGGTCCGCGCGATGGCCGAGCACGACGTAACGGTGCTTCAGGTGGTGCCCTCGGTGCTGCGCCTGCTGGTCGAGCAGCCGGGTTGGGCCGGCTGCGGGGCGCTGCGCCTGGTCATGTCGGCCGGCGAACCGCTGCACGCCGAGCTCTGCCAGCGGCTGCTCGCGCTCGCGGACGTGGAGATCTGGAACACCTACGGTCCGACCGAGTGCTCCATCGACGTCAGCGCGCACCGCTTCGACCGGGCCCAGACCGGCGGTCCGGTGCCGATAGGCCGCGCGATTCAGAACATTGACCTACGTGTGCTCGACGAGGCCGGCGGCGAGGTCGAGCCCGGTGCGGTGGGAGAGCTGCATGTCGGCGGGGTCGGGCTCGCACGCGGCTACCGCGGCCGGCCGGGCCTCACCGCCGAGCGGTTCGTGCCCGACGCGTACGGCAAGCCGGCCGAGCGGCTCTACCGCACCGGCGACCGGGTCCGCCAAGCGGCCGACGGCACCTTGGAGTACCTGGGCCGACTTGACGAGCAAGTCAAGATCAACGGAGTCCGGGTCGAGCCGGCCGAGGTGGCCGCCGCACTGATGGCGTGCCCGCCGGTCAGCGGCGCCGCCGTGGTCTGCCGACCGGACGCGCAGGGCGAGAGTCGGCTCGTCGCATACGTCGTCGGAGTGGGCCCGGATGGCTTGGAAGCCTTGCGCGAGCGTCTCGCCGAGCGCCTTCCCAGAGCACTGACGCCGACCGTGTTCATGCCGATGGACACGCTTCCGGTGACCGTCAACGGAAAGCTAGACCGCGCCGCGCTGCCCGAGCCGACCGAGCCGGTCGCGGCACGGGAGTACGTCGCCCCCGAAGGGCCGCTCGAGCAGGCCGTCGCGGACGCGTGGGCCGAGGTGCTGGACGTCGAAAGTGTCGGCCGGGACAGCGATTTCTTCGAGCTCGGCGGCCACTCGCTGCTGCTCACCCGGCTCGCCTACCAGCTCGGCGAGCGCCTCGATCTGGAGGTCACGGTCGCCGACCTGTACGAGGCGACCACGGTAAGTGCGCAGGCCGCCCGGTTGGCTGGCGCGAGTGTCATCAGCCCCCTAATACAGTCTGATGCCAGCTCGGCAACAGGCCATGCTCCGCTTTCCGCTGGCCAGCGGCGGCTGTGGTTCCTGCAGCGCCTGGACCCGACCAGCACGCAGTACACGGTGCCGATCGTCGTCGAGCTCGACCGCGCCGCCGACCTCGCGATCTTCACTCAGGCCTGCCAGCGCCTCGTCGACCGGCACAGCATTCTGCGTACCCGGTACGAGGTCGAGGGCGACGAACCAACTCAGGTCACTGATGCGAGTGTCGAGGTTCCCGTCCGCCTGGTCGACGTACCTGCCGACCGCACCGCGGACGAGGTTTTCGCGCAGGCCGCCGCCGTCGAGGGCGCAATGCCGTTCGACCTCGGCACCGGCCCCGTACTGCGCTGCCTCATCGCCCCAACCGGCCCGTCCGCCGCGCGCGCTCTGTTGACGCCCCACCACATCGCTTGCGACGGCCGCTCGGCACAGATCCTGCGCGAGGAGCTGCGTGCCAGCTACACCGCCCTCGCCGACGGCGCCGAACCCCCGGCTCTGCCCGCTGCCGTCGCCTACGCGGACACGCTCGCCTGGCAGCAGGGCGCCCCGGGCGTGCACGACCGCCAGCTCGACTACTGGCGGAGTGAACTGAGCGATCACGTCCCGTTCGAGCTGCCCACCGACCGGCCCCGGCCGCGCTGGTGGAGCGGGCGCGGCGCGATCCGCTCGTTCACCGTCGGCGCCGAGGCGGTGAACCGGGTGCTGGAGCTTGGCCGGTCACGCGGCGCGACCCCGTACGTGACCCTGCTCGCCGTCGTGGTCGCGGGCCTCGCCCAGCGCACAGGTCGCGAAAACGTCACCGTAGGCACCCCGGTCTCCGCACGCACCCGGCCAGAACTCGCCGACGTAGTCGGCTTCTTCGTCAACACCGTGGTGCTGCGGGCCGACGCCACCGGCGATCCCGCCTTCGTCGAGCTGCTCGACCGGGTCCGCGAGCGTGCTCTCACCGCGTTCGCGCACCAGGACGTCCCGTTCGAGCGCGTCGTGGACGAGGTCGGCACCGAACGCGCTTCGGACCGTAGCAACCCGCTGTTTCAGATCCTGTTCGAGCTGGCCCCCGAGGCGGACGCGCGTGCGGCGGCCCGGTTCGGCTGGCACAGCGCCAAGTTCGACCTCACCGTGCGCTGCGCGATCGGCGCGGACGGCGGACTCGTCGGCGTGCTCGAATACGCCACCGACCTGTTCGAGCCTGCCACCATCGACCGCATCGGCGCGCACCTGGCGGAGCTGTTCGACACGATCGCCGTTACGCCGGACGTCCGCGTCGGCGAGTTGCCCGCGATGTCAGCCGACGAGCGGCGCCTGGTCACCGAGGGCTGGAACGACACCGCCGCCGAGCTCGTCGAGCAGACCCTGCACGCGCGCATCAGCGCCACCGCCGCCGATCCGGCGAACGCCGACCGGACGGCGGTCGTCTTCGAGCACGAATCGCTGACTTTCGCAGAGGTCGATGACTGGTCGAACCGGATCGCCCGGCGGCTGCGGTCTACGGGGGTCGGGCGCGGCGACGTCGTCGCGGTACGCCTTGAGCGTTCGCTGGTCTTCCTTCCGGCCTTCCTCGCGGTGCTCAAGGCCGGTGCCGCATACCTGCCGCTGGACCCCGGCTGTCCGGAGGACCGGCTCGCGTTCATGGCTGCCGACGCCGGGGCCGTCAGGATTCTGACGGAGGCTGAGCTCACCGGCTCGCGTACGTGGCCGGGCGGACCGCTGCCTGAGCTGGCCGGGCCCGACGATATCGCCTACGTGATTTACACCTCCGGATCAACCGGACGGCCGAAGGGCGTGGCCAACACGCACCGTGGCATCGGCAACCGGCTGGACTGGATGACCCGGCGGATGTCGCCGACCGGGCACGACGTCATTCTGCACAAGACCACCGCAGGGTTCGATGTCTCGGTTTGGGAGATCTTCTGGGGCCTGCTGGTCGGGGCGCGCACCTTCGTCGCCCGGCCCGGCGGGCACCAGGACCCTGAGTATCTACGTGCTGTCATCGAGGCCGAAGCCGTTACGATCGCGCACTTCGTTCCCTCGATGCTGGCGAGCTTCCTTGACGCCGGTGACGTGGCCGGATGCGGCAGCCTGCGCCAGATCGTCTGCTCCGGCGAGGCGCTGCCGGTCGAACTCGCCACCCGCTGTCTCAGTGCCCTGCCCGGCGCCCGCCTCGACAACCTCTACGGTCCTACCGAGGCCGCCGTGGACGTATCGGCGTACACGTGCAACCTGGCGGAGTTGGCCGAGCTCAGCCGGGTGCCGATCGGCGCGCCCGTCGCCAACACGCAGTTGTATGTGCTCGACGCGGCGATGGCCCCGGTCCCGGTCGGCACGCCGGGCGAGCTCTACCTCGGCGGCGTGCAGCTCGCGGTCGGCTACCGGGGCCGGCCGGGCCTGACCGCCGAACGGTTCGGGCCTGATCCGTTCGGCGTCCCCGGCGGTCGGCTCTACCGGACCGGCGACGCCGCGTGCTGGCGGGCTGACGGAACCGTTGAGTACCTCGGGCGGTTGGACGGTCAGGTCAAGATTCGCGGCATGCGGGTCGAACTCGGCGAGATCGAGGCGGTGTTGCGCGAGCACGAGGCGGTCCGGGCTGCTGCAGCGGACCTCGACGGACAGGTTCTGGTGGGCTATCTGGTGCCCGCGCCCGGCACCGAAATCGACCTCGCCGAGCTGCGCGGACGACTGCAGCGGGACCTGCCGGAGCACATGGTGCCCAGCCGTTGGCTGCTGCTCGACCGGCTGCCGTCCACCGCCAGCGGCAAACTCGACCGCCGCGCGCTCCGCTCCCAGGCCGGCCACGCAGCCCCGGTCCAGGCAGCTTTCGCGGCGCCGGACGGCCCGGTCGAGGAGTGGATAGCGCAGCTGTGGACCGAGTTGCTGGGCGTGCCCCGACCCAGCGCCGACGACGACTTCTTCGCCCTCGGCGGCCACTCTCTGCTCGCCTCGCGGGCGCAACTGCGCATCAAGGAGCACTTCGATCTCGAGCTGCCGCTGCGCGAACTCTTCGAGAGCACCGTGCTGCGCGACCTCGCCGAGGCGATCACGGAAGCCGTGATGGCAGAAGTGGACCTGTTGTCCGACGAGGAAGTCCTATCCGCCACCAGCGCCGAGAGCTAGAGGGAGACAGACCTATGAGCGACACGATGCCCCGCGTGGCGAGCGCCCCGGCCGTCGGCGATCCGACCGACGAGTCCGCGCGGCTCCGGCAGCGCCGCCTTGAGCTGCTGCAGCGGCGGCTGGTCGGCGCGGCGGCGGCCACCGCGCCAGCGCCGATACCGCAGCTCCCGGCCGACGCGCCGACCGCGCTGTCCGCCGGCCAGCGGCAGATGTGGTTCCTGAACCGGCTGGACCCGGACAGCCCCGAATACCTGGTGCCCACGGTGCTTCGGCTGCGCGGCGAGCTGCACGAGCGCGCCCTGCGCCGCGCCGTCGCCCGGGTCGCCTCGCGGCACCGCGTCCTGCGCACCCGCTACCCGCTGGTCGACGGGGAGCCGACGGCCGTGTACGACGACCGGGCCCCGATTCCCTTCACTCTCGCTGTCGCCGGAGCCGGTCTCGCCGAGGGCCTGCAACTGGCCGCGGCGGCCACGACGCGGCCGATCGATCTGGAGCACGAGCTGCCGGTGCGCGTCGAGCTGATCCGGCTCGCCGCCGACGACCACCTGCTCGTCCTGGTGATCCACCACATCGCCACCGACCAGGTGGCCCAGGAGCTGATCGTCGCCGAGATCGGCGCGCAGTACCAGGGGATCGTGGCGCACCGGGCGAATCCGGCCTCGACGACACCCGTGCAGTACGGCGACTTCGTGGCCTGGCAGAACGACCGGTTCGCCGCGGGCCAGGGCTCCCGAGAGCTCGACTACTGGACCGACCGACTCGCCGACGTCCCCCAGCTCGCGCTGCCGCTCTCCCGCCCGCGCCCGGCGGTCCGCTCCTGGCACGGCGACGCGGTCGACTTCGTGCTCGACGAGTCGACCACGACCCGGCTCAGGGCTCTGGCCCGAGGCCGCGGTGCCAGCGTGTTCACGGTCTTGCTCGCCGCGCTGCAGGCGGTGCTCTCCCGATACTCGGGCCAGAGCGACGTCGCTATCGGCACCGTGGTCTCCACCCGGACCCGGGACGAGCTCGCCGGCATGGTCGGTTACGCCATCAACACTTTGGTCATCAGGACTCGATGGTCAGGCTCCCCGAGCTTCGCCGACCTTGTCGCGGCCACCCGGGACGACACGCTGGCCGCGTTCGACCGCCGCGAGGTGCCGTTCGAGCGGCTCGTGGACGCACTGGCCCCCGAGCGGGACCTGTCCGTCACGCCGTTGTTCCAGGTCGCGCTGACCATGCACGACCTCGAGACGGCCGCCCCTGCCTTCGGCGCACTCGCGGTCGAGCGGGTCGCGCTGCCGACGACGATCGCCAAGTTCGACCTCGGACTCCAGGTCGCCGAGACCGCCGAGGGCACGTTGGCCGGCCGGGTCGAGTACGCGACCGCGCTGTTCGACGCAGCGGTGGCCGACCGGATCGCCCGGCACATCAAGCGGTTCGTCGAGCTCGCGACGTCGGACCCGACGCTGCCGATCGACGAAATCGCAATGCTCGATGATTCCGAGACCGCCGAGGTACTTGGACACAGCTCCGGCGAGTCCCGGCAGTTGCCCGCCGACGCGACCCTGGTGAGCCTCTTCGAGTCGCGCGTGGCCGTAGAGCCTGAGGCCGACGCGCTGATCGTCGACGGCCACACGTATTCGTATGCTGAGCTGAATGCTCGGGCCAACCGGCTCGCGCACCACCTGATCGCCGGCGGCGCCGGTCCGGGCACCCGAATCGGGGTCGCCCTCCCCCGGTCGCTCGACCTGCTGGTCAGCCTGTACGCCGTGATCAAGACCGGCGCAGCCTACGTGCCGCTGGACCTCGGCTACCCGCGCGAGCGCATCGCGTACATGGTCGAGGACGCGGCGCCCCGATACGTGCTGAGCAGTACCAAGGCGGCCGAGGCGCTGCCCGAGTCCGCGCCGATTCTCCGGCTCGACGAGCTCGACCTGACCGGTTACCCGGCCGAGAACCCGACCAACGCCGACCGTGTCACGGCCCTGACTCCGGGCGACGCCGCGTATGTCATCTACACCTCCGGCTCGACCGGTCGGCCGAAGGGCGTCGTCGTCCCGCACTCCGGCATCGTGAACCGGCTGCGGTGGATGCAGAACGAGTACGCCCTGACCTCGGCCGACCGGGTGCTGCAGAAGACCCCGGCCAGCTTCGACGTGTCGGTGTGGGAGTTTTTCTGGCCGCTGCAGACCGGGGCCGCCCTGGTCGTGGCCGAGCCGGAGGGGCATCGCGACCCGGCGTACCTGGCGCGCGTAATCAAGAATGCGGCGGTGACGGTGCTGCACTTCGTGCCCTCGATGCTCGCCGCCTTCCTGACCGAGCCGGGCGTCGCCGACTGCACCTCGGTGCGGGATGTGATCTGCAGCGGTGAGGCGCTGCCGCGCGACATCGCGCAGCGGTTTGCCGAACTGCTGCCGCACGCGAGCCTGCACAACCTGTACGGCCCGACCGAGGCCTCGGTAGACGTCACCTCCTGGCGGTTCGACGGCGCGACCGGCGTCACCAGCGGCGTGCCGATCGGCCGCCCGGTCTGGAACACCCGCACCTACGTGCTCGACGACGCCCTCGGCCTGGTCCCACCCGGCGGCCGGGGCGAGCTTTACCTGGCCGGCCCGCAGCTGGCCACCGGCTACCTCGGGAAGCCGGCGCTCACCGGCCAGCGCTTCCTGCCGGATCCGTACGGCGAGCCCGGCGAGCGCATGTACCGCACCGGCGACCTGGTCGTGCGCCGCCTCGACGGAGTGCTGGAGTACGTCGGCCGACTTGACGACCAGGTCAAGATCCGCGGCCTGCGCATCGAGCTCGGGGAGATCGCGGCGGCGCTCGGCGCGTATCCGGGCGTCAGCCAGGCGGTCGCGGACGTACATCAGGACTCGTCCAAGGCCAAGCACATCGTCGGCTACGTGGTTGCCAGCGGCGAGGTGGACGTCGAGGCTGTGCGCGCCTTCGTGGGTCTTTCGCTGCCGGACTACATGGTGCCTGGCGCTGTGGTGGTGCTGGATGCGTTGCCGTTGACGGTGAACGGGAAGCTGGACCGGCGCGCGCTGCCGGCACCCGACTTCTCGGCCCGTGCGGTGTCACGCGACGCCGCCTCCGAGTCCGAAGCACGCGTCGCAGAGGTCTGGCGGGATGTGCTGGGCGTCTCGCGGGTGGGGATGGACGACAACTTTTTCGACCTCGGCGGGGACTCGATCCGCGCCGTGGCACTGGTCGGGGCGTTGCGCGGGGTCGGAGTGGACGTCTCCGTGCGCGACGTGTTCGAGCATCGCACCGTGGCGCGGCTGGTGGCCGGGCTGCCGGAATCGGCTGATATGGCGAACGGGTCTGCGCCTGTTGAGCGTTTCGCGCTGCTCTCCGAGGCGGACCGCCGCCGGATACCGGAGTGGGTGTCAGAGGGCGTAGTCGATGTCTATCCGCTCTCCCGGGTGCAGACCGGGATGGCCGTGGAGATGCTGGCGGGCGGTAGTGAGTTCCTCTATCACAACGTCACGTCGTTCCGGGTGCGTGATAGCGGGGCGCCGTTCGACGAGGCGGCGTTGCGCGCGTCGCTGGACGTGGTGGCTGGTCGGCACGAGGTGCTGCGCACTTCCCTGGACTTGTCAGGATGCTCAATACCCGTGCAGGTGGTCCACGACGCGGCGCGCATTCCGCTCGGAGTCTTCGACCTGACGCACTTGTCCGCAGAGGATCAGCGTACTGAGCTGCTCGGCTTCCAGCGGACGGAGCGAGCGGATCCGTTCGACGTCTCCCGCGCGCCGCTGTTCCGCGTCCACGCGCACGTCACCAGCGGCGATGACTGGTGGATCTCGCTCACCGAATGCCACGTGATCCTGGAGGGCTGGAGTCACCACTCCCTGCTGATGGAGATCCTCGCGCTGTACCGCCAGATCCGCGACGGTGCCGAGGTGGTTGCCCCGGAGGAGCCGGGCGTGCGCTTCGCCGACTTCGTCGCGGCGGAATTGACGGCAATTGAGAGCGATGAGGACCGTGCGTACTGGCAGGGGGTGATCGCGGACCGGGCGCGTGTCGGGCTGCCTGCGGCCTGGCGTGACACGACGACGCGGGCGGCCGAGCGGTACCGGCTCGTGGTCGACTACTCCGATCTCGACAGCGGCCTGCGCGACCTGGCCTCGTCGGCCGGGGTGTCGCTCAAGAGCGTGTTGCTGGCGGCGCACCTGAAGGTCATGAGCATGCTGACGGAAGAGGGCAGCTTCTTCACCGGGCTGGTGTGCGACGGCCGACCGGAGGCGGCGGGCGCCGATCGCGTCCTGGGCATGTACCTCAATACTCTGCCGTTCGCCTACGAGAGGACGGCCCGGACCTGGTTCGACCTCGTCGGCCAGGTATATCAGCAGACTGTGGAGCTCTGGCCGCACCGCCGGTTCCCGATGCCGACGATCCAGCGCGAACTGGCCGGCGGCCAGCGACTGATCGACGTCATGTTCAACTACCAGGACTTCCACCAGGTCGACTACTCGGTGATCGACGGCTACGGGGTCATCGACGACAGCCCGAACGAGTTCGCGCTGGCCGTGACGACGTTGGGCAACCGGGTCAAGCTCAGCAGCCGCACCGACCTGATGTCTCGCGCGGACGCGGAGCGGCTGGCGGGCATGTACCGCGCGGTGCTGGTCTCGATGGCCGGGGATCATCATGGCGACGCTCAGGCCGCCTACCTGCCCGAGGGCGAGCGCGAGTTGCTGCTCGGCTTCGGGACCGGCAAGTCCGACGGCTCGGGCCGAACCCTGGTGGAGTTGTTCGGGCAGCAGGTCCGGAGGACTCCCGACGCCGTAGCCGTCGGTGACGGTGTCACGCGGCTGACGTACCGGCAGCTCGACGAGCGGGCCAACCGACTCGCGCGATTCCTGATCGAACGCGGCGCGGGTCCCGAGAGCCTGATCGCAGTATGCAGAGACCGAGACACCGAACTTGTCGTCACCCTGCTCGCGATCCTCAAGTCCGGCGCCGGTTACCTGCCCATCGACCCCGGATACCCGACCGAGCGCATCGCGTACATGCTCAACGACGCTGGCACTGCGCTTCTACTTACTGACGGACGCCGACCCGCGCACCAGGATCTCGCCGACACCATCGTCACCGACACCCTTGAGCTCAACAGCTATCCGAGCACCGCCCCGGCCAACACCCCGCGCCCCGACAACCTCGCGTACGTCATCTATACGTCCGGCTCCACCGGAAATCCCAAGGGCGTCCAGATCACGCACGCCAACGTGTGCCGCCTGTTCACCGCGACCGCCGCGACGGTCAAGCCGACCGAAGACGATGTATGGACGCTGTTCCACTCCTACGCGTTCGACTTCTCCGTCTGGGAACTGTGGGGCCCGCTGCTGCACGGCGGCCGGCTCGTGGTCGTGCCCTGGTCTGTCGCGCGCTCCGCCGATGACTTCCTCGACCTGCTGGTCCGGGAGCGCGTAACGGTGCTGAGTCAGACCCCGTCCGCGTTCCTGCGCCTGGTCTCCGCCGCCCGCGACAGCGGCGACCCTCGAGTGGACAAGCTTGTTCTGCGCACGGTGGTCTTCGGCGGCGAGCGGCTTGACCTGGCCGAGCTCGACCCGTGGGTGCGCCGGGTCGGGCTTGACCGGATCGCGCTGGTCAACATGTACGGGATCACCGAGACCACGGTGCACGTCACCGAGCACCGGCTCACCCGGGACGACCTGGCGGCCGGGGACGCGAGCCCGATCGGCCGGGCCCTGGCCGATCTGCGGGTGCATCTGCTGGACGCGGTCGGCGCGCTGGTGCCGATCGGCGTGCCGGGCGAGATCCACGTGGCCGGCGCCGGGCTGGCCCGCGGCTACCTGAACCGGCCCGCGGTGACCGCCGCGCGCTTCGTCCCCGACCTGTTCGGCGCGGCCGGAGAGCGGCTCTACCGCAGCGGCGACCTCGCGGTGCGACTGCACGACGGCTCGCTGCACTACCTCGGCCGGATCGACGACCAGGTGAAGATCCGCGGGTACCGCATCGAGTTGGGCGAGATCCAGGCCGCGCTGCTGGCCGACCAGTCCGTGCGCGACGCGGCCGTCCTCGCCGTCGAAGGCCGACTCGTCGCCTATGTCGTGCCGGTCAACGCGGACGGAGTCGAAGTCGACAAGTTGCGCGCGTTCGCGGGTCTTTCGCTGCCGGATTACATGGTGCCCTCGGCGGTGGTGGTGCTGGATGCGTTGCCGTTGACGGTGAACGGGAAGCTGGATCGGCGCGCGTTGCCGGCACCCGACTTCTCGGCCCGCGTGGTCTCCCGGGACGCGGTCTCGGACGCGGAGGTGCTGGTAGCGGGGGTGTGGCAGGACGTGCTGGGAGTCTCGCGCGTCGGAGTCGACGACAACTTCTTCGACCTCGGCGGGGATTCGATCCGCGCGGTGGAGTTGGTGGGGGCGTTGCGCGGGGTCGGTGTCGAGGTCTCCGTACGCGACGTATTCGAGTACCGCACGGTGGCAAAGCTGGTGGAGGGACTGCCGCAACTGGCGGGCTCGTCGCGTGGGGTCGCTGCCGTGGAGCGTTTCGCGCTGGTCCCGATCGCGGATCGCGACCGGATAACCGAATGGGTTTCGGGCGGTGCGGTCGATGCCTATCCGCTCTCCCGGGTCCAGGCCGGGATGGCCGTGGAGATGCTGGCGGGTGGCGGTGAGTTCCTCTATCACAACGTCACCTCGTTCCGGGTGCGAGACGTCGCAGCTTTCGACGAGGCGGCGCTGCGGGGCGCGTTGGACGTGGTAGCTGCTCGGCACGAGGTGCTGCGCACGTCCGTGAGCCTGTCAGGGTGCTCGGTGCCCATGCAGGTGGTCCATGGCACGACGCTGATACCGCTGGACGTGCACTACCTGGGACAGGCTTCGGCAGAGGATCAGCGTACTGAGCTGGCCGCGTTCCAGCGGGAGGAGCGGTCGGATCCGTTCGACCTGTCGCGTGCGCCGTTGCTGCGTGTCCACGCGCACGTGAGCAGCGATGACGACGGCTGGTGGATCACCTTGACGGAGTCTCACGTGATCCTCGAGGGCTGGAGCCACCACTCCCTGCTCATGGAGATCCTTGCGGTGTACCGGCGGCTGCGGGACGGCGCCGACGTCGTCGAGCCGGTACCCGCGGCAGTGCGGTTCGCCGATTACGTCGCGGCTGAACTGGCGGCAGTTGAGAGCGCCGAGGACCGGACGTACTGGCAGGGGGTGATCGAGGACCGGGCACGGTTCGCGCTCCCGGCGGCGTGGCGAGACGCGGAGTCGAGGCGGGAGCGCCTGCAGACAGTACTTAAGTACGGGGATTTGGAGGATGGGCTGCGGAGCCTGGCGTCGCTGGCGGGCGTGTCGTTCAAGAGCGTGATGCTGGCGGCGCATCTGAAGGTCATGAGCATGCTGACGGAGGAGGGTAGCTTCTTCACCGGTCTGGTGTGCGACGGCCGACCTGAGGCGGCGGGCGCGGAACGCGTCTTGGGCATGTACCTCAACACAGTGCCGTTCGCCTACGACCGGTCGGCGCGGACGTGGTTCGACCTCGTCAGCCAGGTCTTCCGGCAGACGGTGGAACTGTGGCCGCACCGCCGGTTCCCGATGCCGACGATGCAGCGCGAACTGGCCGGCGGTCAGCGGCTGATCGACGTCATGTTCAACTACCTGGACTTCCACCAGGCAGACGAGTCCGAGATGTTCGACCCCGACGCCCAGATCGGCGAGACGCCCAACGAGTTCGCGCTCAGCACCATCGCCACGCGCGGCATCGTCGTCATCGACACCGCGACCGACGTCGTCAGCCGGGCGGACGCGGAGCGGCTGGCGGACATGTACCGCGCGGTGCTGGTCTCGATGGCAGCCGACCCGCAGGGTGACGCTCAGGCGGCCTACCTGCCCGAAGGCGAGCGCGAACTGCTGCTCGAGGAGTGGAACACCGCGCCGACCAGCACCTTGCGCACCCTCGTCGCGCTGTTCGCCGAGCAGGCCCGACTGACGCCGGACACCCTCGCGGTGGCCGACGGCGTGACGCGGCTGACGTACCGGCAGCTCGACGAGCGGGCCAACCGACTCGCGCGATTCCTGATCGAACGCGGCGCGGGTCCCGAGAGCCTGATCGCAGTATGCAGAGACCGAGACACCGAACTTGTCGTCACCCTGCTCGCGATCCTCAAGTCCGGCGCCGGTTATCTGCCCATCGACCCCGGATACCCGACCGGGCGCATCAAGTACATGCTCGACGACGCGGGTGTCAGCCTCCTGCTGACCGACGGACGCCGTCCGGCTCATCACGAGCTCGCCAGCGCCGTCGTCACCGACACGCTCGACCTGGATCGGTATCCGGCCAGCGGACCCGCTAAGGAACCGCACCCCGACAACCTCGCGTACGTCATCTATACCTCGGGCTCCACCGGAAACCCCAAGGGCGTCCAGATCACGCACCGCGGCCTCGCGAACTACCTCACTTTCTGTGGGCAGGCCTACGTCTCGCCCGGCCACGGCGGCGTGCCCCTGCACTCGTCCACGGCGTTCGACCTCGCGGTCACCAGCATCTACGTGCCGCTGATCACCGGCCGGCCCGTGCACGTGCTGCCGGACAGCCTCGACCCGGCGCGGCTCGCGTCGGCCCTCGCGGCCGTCGGTCCGTCCGCCTTCATCAAGATGACCCCCGCCCATCTGCGGCTGATCAACGAGACCACGCCCGACGCGCCACAGCTCCTAGCCCAGGACAGCTCGATGGTGGTGGGCGGCGAGGCACTCCCCTGGCGGCTGGCCGAGACCTGGCTGGCCACCGCGCCCGAGGGTGCGTGCATCGTGAACGAGTACGGGCCGACCGAGATCACCGTCGCGAACGCCGTGTACGTCACCGACCACGTGTCCGGCACGGGCGACATGCCGATCGGCACACCGATCGCCGGGACCACGATGTACGTCCTCGATGCCACGATGCAGCCGGTCCCGATCGGCGTGCTCGGCGAGATCTTCGTCGGCGGGGTCGGCGTCGCGCGCGGCTACCGGAACCGTCCCGCGCTGACCGCCCAACGCTTCGTCCCCGACCCGTACGGCCGGGCCGGGACCCGGCTCTACCGCACCGGCGACATCGGGTTCTTCGACGCGGCAGGCAACGTGACGTACGTGGGCCGCAGCGATACGCAGGTCAAGATCCGCGGCTACCGGATCGAGCTCGGCGAGATCGAGGCCGCACTGGACGCGCACCCGGACGTGGCGAACAGCGCGGTGAGCGCCCGCGATCAGCACGGCGCGATGCAGCTCGTCGCCCACGTCGCGCCGCGCCCTGGTGCCACGGTGACCGCGGACGCGTTGCGCGACCACCTACGCCACCGGATGCCGGAGTACATGGTGCCGAGCGCGGTGGTGGTGCTGGACACGCTGCCGCTGACCGCGAACGGGAAGCTCGACCGCGCCGCGCTGCCCGCCCCCGAACGCGAGACGGCCCAAAACACCCGTCGTGCTCCGCGCACGCCCCGCGAGCTGATGCTGTGCGAGCTCATCCGGGACGTGCTCGACCTGCCGGAGGTCGGCCTTGACGAGAACCTGGTCGAGCTCGGCCTCGATTCGCTCACCGCCACTCGGCTGATCGGCCGGATCCGCACGGTGTTCAACGCCGAGCTGACCGTTCGCGACGTGCTGGAGGCCCGGGGTGCCGGCAACCTCGCGGGCCGCTTGGCGAACGCCGCGCGACCGCGCCCGGCGCTGCGGCCCCGGCGCCGCACCGACGACGACTCCTGAGATCCACTCCGCTCCACAGTGCCCTGATCCACCCGTCCCGCTTCCAGGAGGTTCTGCCCGCATGATGGTTCCGCTGTCGTTCTCCCAGCGCCGCGTCTGGTTCGCCAGTGAAGCGAGCGGTACGAGCGCGGTGTTCAACATGGTGCAGGCGTTCCGGATGAGCGGCGCGCTCGACCCGGGCGCACTCGCGGACGCCCTCTCGGACGTGGCGGCCCGGCACGAGATCCTGCGCACGGTGTTTCCCTCGGTGGACGGCGAGCCGTACCAGCACGTGCTCGACACCGTCGCCGGTCGGCCCCCGCTGACCGTGCGATCCATCACCGAGCAGGAGCTGCCGACCGTGCTCGACGCGATCCGCTCGCACCCCATCGACCTCGCCACCAAGGTCCCGATCCACGTGTGGGTGCTCGAACTCGGTCCGCGCGACACGGTCATGGTCCTGCTGCTGAACCACATCGCGGCCGACGGCTGGTCGCTCGGTCCCCTGGGCCGGGACCTGGCGGTGGCGTACGAGGCGCGGTTGCGGGGCGAGGCGCCTGGTTGGGCGGATATGCGGCTGCAGTACGCGGATTACGCGGTCTGGCAGCGAGAGTTTCTGGGCGACGTCGAGGACCCGGACAGCGTGGCGGGGCGTCAGCTCACTTATTGGCGCGACACCTTGGCGGACGCGCCCGGAGTGATGGCCTTGCAGACGGATCGGCCTCGTCCGGCGATGCCGTCGTATCAGGGCACGGTGGTGAAGTTCGAGGTCCCGGCCGCCGTGCATGCGAATGTGGTGCGGATCGCGCGCAAGCGCGGCGCAACGGTGTTCATGGTGGTGCACGCCGCGTTGGCGGGCCTGCTCTCGCGCATGGGCGCCGGTACGGACATCGTGCTGGGTACGCCGATCGCGGGCCGGACCGACGACGCCCTGAACGACGTGGTCGGCATGTTCGTCAATACTCTGGTTTTGCGGGTCGACGTGGCCGGGGTGGGGTTCGACGGCCTGGTGGAGCGGTGCCGCGAGGCGTGCCTGGGGGCCTTCGAGCATCAGGACGTGCCGTTCGAGGGAGTGGTCGAGACCTTGAATCCGGTGCGGGTGGCCGGGGCGCATCCGGTGTTCCAGGTGCTGCTGTCTTTCGACAACAACCGTTACGGAGCGGTGGACTTGGCGGGCGTGCCAGGGTCCTCGATCCCGGTAGGCGTGGTGACGACGCAGTTCGACCTGACCTTCGACGTCACGGAGCAGCGTGGCGCGGCCGGTGAACCGGCGGGTCTGACGGGTGAGGTGTGCTTCGCGACCGACCTGTTTGACCTCGAGACGGTGCAGGCGTTGACGGATCGGTTTGTGGCGCTGCTCTCGGTGTGGAGCTCGGACCCGTCGCTGCTGGTCACCGAGACGGAGGCGGTCTCGGCTCGGGAACGCGCGGTGATCCTTGAGGCGTGGAACAAGCCTGCGGTCGCGGCCACGGGAACGCTGTGCGAGGTGTTCGATGCGCGGGTGGCGGCGTCGGCGAGTTCGGTCGCGGTCGTTTCCGGCGACCAGCAGCTGACGTTCGACGAGCTCGGTACGCAGGTGAACCGTTGGGCTCGACGGCTGGTCGCCCTCGGTGTGGGTGCGGAGCAGTGCGTGGTCGTGATGCTGCCGCGCTCGGTGGACGCGGTCGTCGGACTGTTCGCTGTGATCATGGCTGGCGGCGTGTACGTGCCGGTGGACGTGGACGCGCCGGTGGAGCGGCTGCGATTCGTCTGCGAGGACGTGGACGCTGCGGCAGTGCTGACAGTGGTCGCTCTCGCGGACCGGGTGCTCCCGGGCGTGCCGGTGGTGCTGATGGACGACCCGGGGACGAAGACCGTCGTCGCTCACATGGAGTCCGGCCCGCTGACGCAGGTGCCTGCCGTAGTACCGTCGCAGGCCGCGTACATGATCTATACCTCGGGTTCGACCGGCCAGCCCAAGGGTGTCGTCGTCTCCCACGGCAGTGCCGTCAACCTCTTGAACGCCTACGCCCAGGGCCCGTTCCCCCGACCCGACCACGACCGTCGCCGAGTCGCACTGACCGCGTCGTTCACCTTCGACGCATCCATCGAAGACCTGCTGATGATGCTCGCCGGCGACGAACTCCACGTCATCGACACGGCAACCCGAGCCGACGCATCCGCCCTCGTCGAATACGTCGCCACGCACCACATCGACGTCCTCAACATGACGCCCTCGTACCTGCGTCACCTCCTGGCAGCCGGCCTGCTCGACCCGAACGGCCGCCACCACCCGGCGTTCCTCAACATCGGCGGAGAACGCATCACATCAGACCTCTGGCACGAACTGGCGACCACCGAAACCGTCCACGCCTACAACTCATACGGCCCAACCGAAGCAGCCGTCGACACCCTCTACGCCACCATCACCGGAGACACCCCACTCGTCGGACGCCCCCTCACCAACGTCCGCGTCTACGTCCTCGACGACAACCTCCGCCTAGTCCCACCCGGCGTACCCGGCGAACTCTGCATCGCAGGAACCGGACTCGCACGCGGCTACTGGCAGCGTCCGGCGCTGAGCAGCGAACGCTTCGTCCCCGACCCCTACGGCCAACCCGGCACCCGCATGTACCGAACCGGAGACCTCGCACGCTGGCAACGCGACGGCCAACTCGAATACCTCGGCCGCACCGACAACCAAGTCAAAGTACGCGGCTTCCGCATCGAACTCGGCGAAATCGAAGCAGCACTGGCGGAATTCCCCGGCGCCGCACACGCGGTCGCGTCCGTTCACCAGGACAGCCACGGCGACGCCATCCTCGTCGGATACGTCGTACCGGACTCGGCAAGTCAGAACCTTGACACGGCAAAAGCGCGCGACTGGCTCTCCGGCCGCCTGCCCAACTACATGGTCCCCTCCGCCATCCTCACCATCGACGCACTCCCCCTCACCACCAGCGGGAAACTCGATCGCAGCAAGCTGCCTACGCCCGACTTCACCAACCTGGCCACGCACCGCAAGCCGCGCACCGCCACCGAACTCACCCTTGCCGCACTCTTCGCCGAGGCTCTCGGGCTGCCGGAGGTCGGCATCGACGACGACTTCTTCGACCTCGGCGGCCACTCCCTGATGGCCACCCGGCTCGCCAACCGCATCCGCGTCACCCTGGAGACCGAGCTCCCGCTCGCGACCCTTCTCGCCTATCCCAGCGTCGCCCTGCTGGCCGAGCAGATCGACGCGGGCATCATCGACTCCAGAACGACGCGGCCGATGCAGCCGACGGTCGAACCGCGCGCAGAGGTGCCCTCGTATGAGGGCCTGGTTCCGGTGTCGTTCGCGCAGCAGCGGTTGTGGTTCTTGGATCGGGTGGAGCGATCGGCGGTCTACAACATTCCGCTCTCCATGCGCCTGCACGGCGCATTGAGTGTGTATTCGCTGCAGTCGGCGGTGCGGGACGTGGTAGATCGCCACGAGGCGCTGCGGACGGTCTTCGTTGAGGTGGACGGCGTTCCGTGGCAGCGGGTCCTGGAGACCGACGAGGCCGGGATCGACGTCGCCGTGCTCGAAGTCTCGGAAGACGAGCTGGCCGGCGCCGTCAGAGAGTTCGTGGAGCAGGTCTTCGACTTGGCGAACGAGGCGCCGATCCGGGCAGTCGTGCACCGCGTTGGCGCGGAGGACCACGTGCTCACGACGGTCGTGCACCACATCGCAGGGGACGGATGGTCGGTCGGGCCGTTGGGGCGGGACCTCGCGGACGCCTACGCGGCGCGGCTACGCGGCGAGAGCCCCGCGTGGGAGCCGCTGCCGGTGCAGTACGCGGATTACGCGGTCTGGCAGCGGGATCTGCTGGGCTCGGTGGAGGACGAGGGCAGTGTGGCGGGACGTCAGCTCGCTTACTGGCGCGAAGTGCTGGCGGACGCGCCCGAGGTGCTGGCGCTGCCGACGGACCGGCCCCGCCCGGCTACGGCCTCGTACCGCGGCGAGGTCGTGGAGTTCGAGGTCCCGGAGGCGGTGCACGCGGGTCTGGCGCGGGTCGCGCGCGAGCACGGGGCGACGGTCTTCATGGTGCTGCAGGCCGCCCTGGCCGGCCTGCTCTGTCGACTGGGAGCAGGCACCGACATCGTGCTGGGCACGCCGATCGCGGGCCGGACGGACGAGGCGCTCAGCGACCTGGTCGGCATGTTCGTCAACACGCTCGTGCTGCGCGCCGACGTCTCCGGCGACCCCACCACGCGCCGCCTGCTCGAGCAGGTCAGGGACGCCGACCTCGCCGCGTACGCGAACCAGGACCTCCCGTTCGAGTACCTGGTCCAGGAGCTCAACCCCGACCGCGCGAGCTCCGCGCACCCGCTGTTCCAGGTCGCGCTGAACTTCGTCACCAGCCAGGAGACCCCGCAGCTCACCCTCGAGGGCCTGGCCGCCGCGCCGTACCTGTCGAACCTGCCGGTGGCGAAGTTCGACCTGGCCCTGTCCTGCGTCGCGCGGCAAACTTCGGGCGGCGCGGCGGCCGGGATCGCCTGCGAGCTCGAGTTCGCCCTCGACCTGTTCGACCGGACGACGATCGAGATCCTGGGCCGTCGGCTTCAGGCCCTGCTCCTCGGCATGGCCGAGGACCCGGACCGGCACCTCGGCGACATCGACCTGCTCGACGCCGCCGAGCGGGAGGAGATGCTGGGCCGGTGGGCCGGGCCGGAGCCCGCCTCCGCGCTACCGGCGCTCGCCCGGACGACGACCATTCACGCGGCCTTCGAGCAGCACGCCGCGACCCGGCCGGACGCCGTCGCCGTCACCTGCGACGGGGTCGAGCTGACCTACGGCGAGCTCAACGCGCGGGCGAACCGGCTCGCCCGACGCCTCGTCGCGCGGGGCGCAGCACCCGAACGGTTCGTAGCCGTGGTCGCGCACCGCTCGCTCGACCTCGTCGTCGCGGTGCTCGCGGTGCTCAAGTCAGGCGCCGGATACCTGCCGGTCGACCCGACGTACCCGGCGGACCGGATCGCCTACCTGTTCGCCGACGCCGATCCCGCGGTCGTTTTGACCACGGCCGACACCGAGGAATTGGTCGAGCACGACCTACCGAGTGTCGTCCTCGAACACGAACTCACCGATCACCCGGCAACGGACCTGACCGACGCCGACCGTCGCGCGCCGATGTCGGCCGAACACCCCGCCTATGTCATCTATACCTCCGGCTCGACCGGCCGGCCCAAGGGCGTCGTCGTCCCGCACGCCAACGTCATCAGACTACTGACGGAGACCGACGCGTGGTTCGGCTTCGGGCCCGAGGATGTATGGACACTGTTTCACTCGTTCGCGTTCGACTTCTCCGTGTGGGAGCTGTGGGGCGCCCTGTGCCTCGGCGGCCGGCTCGTCGTCGTCCCGCACCTGGTCTCCCGCGCGCCCGAGGAGTTCCTGGGCTTGCTCGAAGCCGAGCGAGTGACCGTGCTCAACCAGACCCCCTCCGCGTTCTACCAGCTGATGGCCGCGGACCGGGAGCACCCCGCGCGGGATCTCGCACTGCGATACGTCGTGTTCGGCGGCGAAGCCCTGGACCTCGGCCGACTGGAGAGCTGGTACGAGCGGCACGCCGATGACGCTCCGGTGCTGGTGAACATGTACGGCATCACCGAGACCACGGTGCACGTGTCCTACATCGCCCTCGACCGCGAGCTGTGCCGTCGTGCCACCGGCAGCGAGATCGGCGTCGGCATCGCCGACCTCCGGCTGTACGTGGTGGACGAGCAGTTGCGACTGGTGCCGCCCGGCGTTCCCGGGGAACTGTGCGTAGCCGGCGGCGGCCTGGCTCGCGGCTACTGGCGACGTCCGGGCCTGACGGGCTCTCGGTTCGTGCCGGACCCGCACGGAGCAAGCGGCGCGCGGATGTACCGCTCCGGCGACGTCGTGCGGTGGAGTCACGACGGCCGGCTCGAGTACCTGGGTCGCGCAGATCAGCAGGTGAAGATCCGCGGCTTCCGGATCGAGCTCGGCGAGGTGGAGACGGCTCTGCTGGCGTGCCCGGGGGTGGGTCAGGCGGTCGTATCGGTGAGCACTGCTGATGTCCGTCACCATCAGGGTGACGCGATGCTGATCGGGTACGTGGTTCCCATTGCGGACGGGACGATGGTGGTGGACCAGGCAGAGGTTCGCGAGTGGCTGGCCGGGCGGCTGCCGGCGTACATGGTGCCGTCCGCCGTAATCGTGTTGGACCGGCTGCCGTTAACGGCGAACGGGAAACTCGATCGCAGGGCACTGCCGGATCCGGACTTTTCCGGCCGGTCGAGCACTGGCCGGGAACCGAGTACTCCGGCGGAGCGAATCCTCGCGGAGCTGTTCGCCGAGGTGCTGGGGCTCGCCACGGTCGGCGTCGAAGACAACTTCTTCGACCTCGGCGGCCACTCGCTGCTGGCCACCCGGCTGGCCGGCCGGATCCACGCCGCCGTCGGGACCGTCGTCTCCATCAGGCAGATCTTCGGCTCGCCCACCCCGGCCGGCCTCGCTCCCCTGCTCGCGGGCTCCGCTCCGGCGGAAGATCCCGCTCCCGTGGTCGGACGACCGAGGCTGACCGCCCGCGCGCACGACGGCTTGGTCCCGGTGTCGTTCGCGCAGCAGCGGTTGTGGTTCCTGGACCGGGTGGAGCGGTCGGCGGTCTACAACATCCCGCTCTCGATGCGGTTGCACGGAGCGCTGGACCTTCAGGCACTGCAGGCAGGCGTGCGGGACGTGGTCGATCGCCACGAGGCGCTGCGGACAGTGTTCGTCGAAGTGGACGGCGTTCCGTGGCAGCGAGTCCTCGAGACCGACGAGGCCGCCCTCGACATCGCCGTGATCGACGTGCCCGAAGACGGCCTCGCGGCGAGCATGACGCGGTTCGTCGAGCAGGACTTCGATCTCGCCGCCGAGGTTCCGGTACGGGTCGGCGTGCACCGGATCGGCCCTGATAACCAGACGTTGACGGTGGTGGTGCATCACATCGCGAGCGATGGCTGGTCCATGGAGCCGTTGAGTCGAGACCTGGCCGCTGCGTACGCGGCGCGGCTGAAGGGGGAGGCGCCGACGTGGGAGCCGCTGCCGGTCCAGTACGCGGATTACGCGCTGTGGCAACGGGAATCGCTGGGCGACGTCGCGGACCCCGAGAGCGTGGCTGGACGTCAGCTCGCTTACTGGCGTGACGTCCTCGCGGACGCGCCCGGAACACTGACGCTGCCGTTCGATCGGCCGCGCCCGACAAGCGCTTCCTATCGGGCCGACGTGGTGAGGTTCCAGATCCCGGCCGCCGTGCACGCGGATGTGGCGCGGGTCGCGCGCGAGCGCAGCGCGACGGTGTTCATGGTGCTGCAAGGCGCGTTGGCAGGTCTGCTGTCCCGAAGCGGCGCCGGAACGGACATCGTGCTGGGCACGCCGATCGCGGGACGCACCGACGACGCCCTCACCGACCTGGTGGGCATGTTCGTCAATACTCTGGTATTGCGGGTCGACGTGGCCGGGGTGGGGTTCGACGGCCTGGTGGACCGGTGCCGCGAGGCGTGCCTGGGGGCCTTCGGACACCAGGACGTGCCGTTCGAGGGCGTGGTCGAGGCGTTGAATCCGGTGCGGGTGGCCGGGGCGCACCCGGTGTTTCAGGTGCTGCTGTCCTTCGACAACAACCGGTACGGAGCGGTGGATCTGGCGGGGATGTCGGAGGTGCCGGCCGGTGTCATGACGACGCAGTTCGACCTGTCGTTCGACGTCTCGGAACAGCGAGGCGCAGCCGGTGAACCGGCTGGTCTGACGGGTGAGGTGTGCTTCGCGACCGACCTGTTCGACCTCGAGACGGTGCAGGCGTTGGCGGATCGGTTTGTGGCGCTGCTCTCGGTGTGGAGTTCGGATCCGTCGCTGCTGGTCACGGAGACGGAGGCGGTTTCGGATGCCGAGCGCGCGGTGATACTCGGCGAGTGGAACAAGCCCGCAGTCGCGGCCACGGGGACGTTGTGCGAGGTGCTCGATGCGCGGGTGGCGGCGTCGGCGAACTCGGTCGCGGTCGTTTCCGGCGATCGGCGCCTGACGTTCGATGAGCTGGGCACGCAGGTGAACCAGTGGGCTCGATGGCTCGTCGCTCTCGGCGTCGGCGCGGAACGGTGCGTCGTGGTGATGCTGCCGCGCACTGCGGACGCAGTTGTCGGGCTGTTCGCGGCGATCTCGGCTGGCGGCGTGTACGTGCCGGTGGACGTGGACGCGCCGGTGGAGCGGCTGCGATTCGTCTGCGAGGACGTGGACGCGGCTGCGGTGCTCACGGTGGCCGCCCTCGCGGATCGGGTGCCTGACGGGGTTCCCGTCGTGCTGATGGACGACCCGGCGACTGTCGTTGAGGTGGCACAGCTGAGTTCCGGTCCGCTGACTCACACGCCGACCGTAGTACCGTCGCAGGCTGCGTACATGATCTATACCTCGGGTTCGACCGGCCAGCCCAAGGGCGTGGTCGTCTCGCACGGCAGTGCCGTCAACCTTATGAACGCCTACGCCGAAGGCCCGTTCCCCCGACCCGACCACGACCGGCGCCGAGTCGCATTGACCGCATCGTTCACCTTCGACGCGTCCGTCGAAGACCTGCTGATGATGCTCGCCGGAGACGAACTCCACGTCATCGACACCGCGACCCGAGCCGATGCATCCGCTCTCGTCGAGTACCTCGACAGCCAGCGAATCGACGTCGTGAACATGACGCCCTCATATGCCCGACACGTCCTGGCAGCCGGCCTGCTCGACCCGAACCGTCACCACCACCCGGCGTTCCTCAACGTCGGGGGCGAACGCATCACCGCAGACCTCTGGCACGAACTGGCCACCGCCGACACCGTCCACGCTTACAACTCCTACGGCCCCACCGAAGCCACCGTAGACACTCTTTACGCCACCATCACCGGAGACGCTCCACTCATCGGACGCCCCCTCACCAACGTCCGCGTCTACGTCCTCGACGACAACCTGCGACTGGTCCCGCCAGGAGTCTCCGGCGAACTCTGCATCGCAGGAACCGGACTCGCACGCGGCTACTGGCAACGCCCCGCCCTCACCGGCACCCGCTTCGTCCCCGACCCCTACGGCCAACCCGGCACCCGCATGTACCGCACCGGAGACCTCGCACGCTGGCAACGCGACGGCCAACTCGAATACCTCGGCCGCACCGACAACCAAGTCAAAGTACGCGGCTTCCGCATCGAACTCGGCGAAATCGAAGCAGCACTAGCCGAGGTGCCGGGCGTCGCGCACGTCGTAGTCGCAACACACCGCGACAGCCACGACGACACGATCCTCGTCGGATACCTCGTCCCGGACTCGGCAAGTCAGAGCCTTGACACGGCAAAGGCACGCGACTGGCTCTCCGGCCGCCTGCCCGGCTACATGGTCCCCTCCGCCATCCTCACCATCGACGCACTCCCCCTGACCACCAGCGGAAAACTCGACCGGACCGCGCTCCCCACGCCCGACTTCGCCGCGTTGACCACAAGCCGCCGCCCGCGCACCCCCACGGAACAGACCCTCGCCGCACTGTTCGCCGAGACGCTCGGACTGCCCGAGATCGGCATCGACGACGACTTCTTCGACCTCGGCGGCCACTCGCTCATGGCCGCCCGGCTCGCCAGCCGCATCCGCGCCGCCCTCGATACGACGATCTCCATCAAGGACATCCTCGGCGCGCCCACCGTGGCCGACCTCGCCGCGCTCGTGGACGCGGGCGGCGGGGAAGCGGCGCTGAAGACGGTGCTGGCTCTGCGAGTGGGCGGCGACGGGTACCCGCTGTTCTGCGTCCATCCCGGGACCGGGATCGGCTGGTCCTACGGCAACCTGCTGCGACACATCCCGGCCCGCCATCCGGTGTACGCGTTGCAGGCCACCGGCGCGGGCCCGGACGGCGCTCTGCCGACCACCGTCGAACAGATGGCGCGCGACTACGTCCGCGAAATCCGCGAGATCCAGCCGGAAGGCCCCTACCACCTGCTGGGCTGGTCGTTCGGCGGCATGGTGGTGCACGCGATGGCCGCCGTGCTGGCGGAGCAGCGGCAGCCGGTCGCGCTGCTGGCCGCGCTGGACGCGGCGGTCGAGTGGCCCGACCAAGACCAGCTGACGGACGAGGCGGACGCCGACCACGAAGCCCTCGTCGCGGCGCTGGCCGACCTCGGCGTAGACGTATCAGAGATCGACGGCCCGGTGGACACCACCAGGTTCGTCTCGCTGCTGCGCGCCGCCCAAGGGGACCTGCTCGCGTCCCTGGGCGAGGAGACGGCCACCGTCCTGGCGCGCGTGGCCATCAACAACGACCGGCTCGGCAGCGCGTACACGCCGAGCACGGTCCCGCTCGCAGGGTCGGCGCTGCTGTTCATCGCCGACCGCTCGGCCTCCGGCCGCGAGGACCTCGCGGCCGGCTGGCGAACCCGCGTGGACGGCGCCGTGCAGGTGCACCACGTCGACTGCGCGCACCACGAAATGACGCTTCCGAACACCCTCCAGCATCAGCACATCGGCCGCATACTCGCGGCCACACTGATGACCGACGCCCCCGGGAAGGACGAGACATGCCCCGCCAACCACGCAGCCTGATCTCCATCGACCAACTGACCGACGAGGACCTGCGCCGCCTGGTCGACCGCGGCGTGCGGCTGAGCCAGGACAGCGGCACGACGGACCGGCCGCTGGACGGCCGGATCGTCGGGATCTACTTCCGCAACACCTCGACCCGCACCCGGACCGCGTTCTCCAGCGGGGCGCTGCGGCTGGGCGCGCAGATCATCTCGTACGGGCCCACCGACCTGCAGATCCAGACCGGCGAGAGCATCGAGGACACGGCACGCGTGTTCGGCAGCATGCTGGACCTGCTGGTCGTCCGCTCGGCGCAGGGCGACGAGGCCGCCGCGCTCGCCGCCGAGGGCTCGCCCGGCGTCATCAACGCGATGAGCGCGAGCGAGCACCCGACCCAGGCGCTGGCCGACCTGACCACCCTGGCCGAGCACTTCGGCAAGCTGAGCGGCCTGCGCGTGCTGTACCTCGGCGAGGGCAACAACTCCGCGATCGCGCTCGCGCTCGCGCTGCCCCGGTTCGCCGGGATCCACCTGGAGTTCCGCACCCCGCGCGGACACGGCCTGCCCGCGGACGTGCTGCGCCGGGCCGCCGAGGCCGCGCGGCGCACCGGCTCCACGGTGGTCGAGCGGCACGACATGGACGACCTCCCGGCGAAGGTCGACGCCGTCTACACCACCCGGTGGCAGACCACCGGCACCTCGAAGGCCGATCCCGACTGGCGCACGCTGTTCGCGCCGTTCCAGGTGACCACGGAGCTGTGGCAGGCCAGCCCGGACGCCGTGTTCCTGCACGACCTGCCCGCGCACCGCGGCGAAGAGGTCACCGCGGAGGTGCTGGACGGACCGCGCAGCATCGCCTTCCGCCAGGCGCGCAACAAGCTCTACAGCGCGATGGCGGTCCTCGAATGGGCCGCCGGCGCCGAGTCCCCGGCCACCGGGGAAGACGGGAAGCACGATGTCTGAGACCACACCGGGTCCGCTGCGGCGCAACCGCGACTTCCGGCTGCTGTGGGCCGGCACCGCGGCGTCGATCATGGGATCGAACGTCAGCGACTTCGCCTACCCGATCATCGTCCTGTGGGCCACCGGATCCGCGTCCGCCGCCGGCCTCGTCGCGTTCGCGGTGCGGCTGCCCGACCTGCTGGTCCAGCTGCCGGCCGGCGCGTGGGTGGACCGGGTCGACCGGCGCCGCGCGATGCTCGGCTGCGACGCGGGGCGCCTCGCGGTCATGCTGGGCGTCATCGCGATCCTGGTCACCGGGCACGTCTGGGCGCCCGCGCTGGCCGCGCTCGGCTTCGTCGAGTCCTGTCTCACCGTGGTGTACCGGACCGCGGAGCGGGCCGCCGTGCCGGCCCTGGTCGAGCCGGAACAGATCGGCTCGGCCGTCTCGCAGAACGAGGCTCGCGAACAGGCGGCCGGGCTCTTCGGGCAGCCCGTGGCCGGCGTGCTGATCACCATCGGGCGGCCGGTGGCCTTCGTGTTCACCGCCGTGACGCACGCGGTGTCGCTGATCACGCTGCTGCGGATCAAGCGTCCGATGCAGAGGATCGCGGCGCAGGACGCTGACACGGTCGGCCGGAGCCTGTTCGGCGAGGTCGCGGAGGGCATCCGGTGGATGTGGCGGCAGGCCTTCATCCGGTACGCGGTGCTGCTGATCGCGATCAGCAACGGCCTGTTCGCCGTCATCACGCTGGCCGTGACGGTGCAGCTGCACGACGACCATCAGCGCCAGTTCGTCGTCGGCCTGGTCGCCGCCTCGGCCGGGGTCGGCGGGGTGCTCGGCGCGCTCGGCGCGCAGTCCGTCGGCGGACGGCTGCCGCTGCCGGTCGTCGTCATCGTGTCGAACCTTCTCTGGGCCCTAATGCTGCCGGTCCTGGCGTTCACGCACAATCCGATCGCGATCGGCTTCCTGTACGCCGGGATGAGCCTGATCGGCGCCGGCTGGTCGGTGTGCGTCACGATCTACGGGATGCAGATGGTGCCGGCCGCGATGGAGGGCCGGATCGCCAGTGTGGCGATGATGGTGGCGCTGGGACTGATCCCGTTCGGCTCGCTGGCCGGCGGATTCCTGCTGGACCAGGTGAGCCCGGCCCGGCTGTTCGTCGGCGCCGGTGTCGCGATGGCGGTGCTGAGTCTCATCGCCCTGGCCTCGCGCACGATCCGCTCGGCCCGGTGGCCCAGTTACGACGAACCGGACGAAGAGCCCGCGCAGACTGATCAGGTCGAGCTGACGGCCGTCTGCGACACCCGCTGACCCGACTCCCGCGCCGAACAACGGACGCGATGCCCGCCGACCGATCCGTGGTCGGCGGGCATCGCGTTTTCCCACGCCTTGGGGACTACTGTGCCCGTGCCAGGATGCGGCGGACGAGGTCGGCGAGCTCTGCGATGGTCGGGTCCTCGCCGAGTTCCTCGCCGGACAGCCGGACGCCGAGCCGGTGCCGGAGGCCGAGCCGCAGGCGCAGCAGCAGTGCCGGATCGCCCCCGACGTCACGGAAGCGCTCGTGGATGCCGACGGGGTGGCCGAGCAGTTCCCGCCACAGCGCGCCGATCAGTGCTTCGATGACGTCGCGGGGCGGCTCGGCCGGTCTCGGCGCGAGGAAGTCGGCGCGGGTGGGCGCGGGCAGCGCGGCGAAGTCGACGGTCCGGTCCGCGGTGCACGGGAGACGGTCCGCGAAGACGATCGCGGCGGGGACGGCGTGCTCCGGCACGGTGTCGGCGAGCACGGCCCGCAGCCGGTGACGATCATCCGGCTGGCCCACGTCGTACGCGATGTCATCAGCGGGAACGGCCCGCAACCGCTGCCGGTCATCCGGCTCCCCGACTACGTAGGCGACGACGTCGGCGGCGCGGGCGACGACGGCCGCGTAGCGCACCTTCCGATCGGCGCGCAGGCCCGCGGCGACCTCCTCGAGGTCGAGCAGCCGACCGTGGATCCGCCACGTGTCCGCGGCCCGGCCGGTCAGTTCCAGCTCGCCGTCCGGGCGGGTGCGGGCCAGTTCGCCGGTGCGCAGCAGGCGGCTGCCCGGCCGGGTGGCGAACGGATCCGGCACGAAGCGCTCCGCGGTCAGTCGCGGCGAGCCCAGGTAGCCGGACGCGAGATGCGGGCCGCCGAGGTGGAGCGCGCCGACGAAGCCGGCGGGCACCGGGCGCAGTTCGGCGTCGAGGACCCGGGCCGTGGTCCCGGGACGCGGTCGGCCGACGGCCACCGAGGCGAAGCGCTCCGTCGCGGCGGTGACCTCGCCGCCGACCGTCCACGTCGTCGTCTCGGCGGCGGCGTGCACGTGGTAGAGCCGGGTGTGCGGACCCGGCTCGGTCTCCAGCCAGCTGGGGCCGGCCCCGTCGCCGAGCACCTGGAGCCGGTCGAGGGTGAGCTTCGCCGGGGCGATCCGGTCGACCGCGGCCAACTCGAGCGCTCCGGCCCGCGTGGTGAGGTAGCGGGTGACCCGCTCGCGGCGCAGCAGGGCGTGCAGGCGGGCCGCGTCGCCGGCGTCTTGGGCTTCGATCAGCAGCACGGTGGCGCCGTGGCGCAGCGCGGTCCAGGTGGACCACGTGTCCAGGTCGGTGATCCGTCCGTCGTGGGCCACGATCTCGCCGGGAGACGGGTGGTGCTCCGGGTCGCGGCCGACGAGCGCGGCGAGCAGTTGGGCACGGGAGACCGCGACCGCGGCGGTGGCGGTCACCGGAACCAGGTAGGCGAACGTGTCGGATGGGATAGCAGAGGTCGACGAGTCAGGTGTTGAGTCAGAAGGGATGCGATCAAGAGAGAGTACTGATACCAATGCCGCGCGGTCGGCGAATAACGCGGCGAAGTAGTCGGCCTCGGGAGCGTTCTCAGTTATGACCGCGGTGAGCGCGAACGCGTCGGCGAGGGCACGTAGGCGGGTCACGGCGGGTTCGGCGTCCAGCGGGAGATACGCGGCGCCGACGCGCCAGACACCGAGGATCGCGATCGTCCGGTCAACGCCGGCGGGCAGAGCGAGACCGACCACGTCGCCGATGCCGACACCGGCGGACTCGAGCGCTGAGGCCACGTGCGCCGAACGGACGGCCAGCTCGCCGAAGGTGATCGTCGTGCCGGTCATGCGCAGGGCCGGGCGGTCAGGCTCGGCGCCGAGGATCGCGGGTACCAGATCCTGAGTGGTGACGGAGTCGTCCGTGAGGTCGGTAGCGGCGGAGTCGGGGGTCACGGGGAGCAGTGGACCGAGCGCGTCGTGGGACGCCTGGGGGTCATCAATAGCGCGACGCAGTGCCTCGGCATACGCGCGCACGATCAGCTCGATGCGCGCTGCAGAGACCCGGTCGGTATCGAAGAGCAGTTCCACCTCGGCACCGGAGTCGGAGAGACACCAGGTGACGAGCAGCGTGAGGCCGCTGTCGAGGAACCGGCCGGGATCCGTGCCGGAAGCGCAGTCGTCGCGGAGCAGGACGAGGCCGACGTCCACCGGCGTGCGCGGGCCAGGAGCGGACGCGGACCCGCCAAGGCGCAGCCAGCTCCAGCCGGGCTGCACCGTACCGATGCACGGCCGATCGCGCGGCCCTGGCACGTGGCGGCGGTGGGACACGTAGCTACGCGGCCTCTGCTGGCCGTTGAGGTCGCTGAGCACCTTGAAGTGCACGGCGCGGCCGAGACGCTCCCGCGTCGCCTCGGAAGCCTCCGTCATGGACAAGGTAATCACCCGGCGGCCGACCCCGGGGTGACCGGTCGGCCGGAGGTCGGCGATGCCGGCGGCGGCCTCGGCCGGAGGGGGCGGGCGGTCGGGCAGGCCCGGCGCGAAACCCCAGTGCCGGGCGTAGCCGTCGAAGCCGGCACGGCCGACGGCTTCGACGGTCAACTGCTCGTGGCGTTCCAGGACCTCCGCGATCACCGAGGCCCAGCCCCAGCCCTCCATCACGAGATGGTTCTCGCTGACGGTGAGTTGGAATTCGTGGTCGGTCAGCACGTGCGCGGCGATGCGCAGCAGCGACGGCCGGTGCGACGGGAACGGCTGCCTGCGCTGCAGCGCCGTCGCGTCGTCGATGATGAGCTGCTGCTCGCTCGCGTCGTAGCCGCGCAGGTCGGCGACGGACACGTGCACGGCCGCGGGCTTGTGCCGGTGCACGAGCTGGAGCGGTTCGCTGTACCCGGTGAGCGCGAAGGACGTGCGCAGCGCGGGACTTCGTCCGACGGTGTCGCGGGCCGCCTGGGCGAGGGCGGAGGAGTCGAGCGCGCCGCGCAGCCGGATGGTCGCGCAGCTCTGATACAGGTCGGGGCCCTCGGCGCGGACCAGGTCGAATAGCAGACCGGCCTGGCGTGCGGTGACAGGATGCGCGGACTCGACATCGTCTGGTAGAAGGATGACATCACCGCTTGTAATCTGGCCGAACGCCTCGTTCGGTGCGACCATATGCATGGCCACATGGTGATCAATATTCTTATCCACGGAAACGTGTACGGTTCTGCCGCTTTCCGCAGTGCGGAGATCGGCTAGGTGGAAGATCCGGTCCGAGGACGAGAGGGGATCGATGGGTGAGCTCGAGAACGGATCCGAACTTCCGCTCGGCGACACCGAGCTGGAGTGGTTTCGCAGGGCCCTGCGTGAGGACGGCGTGCCCCTGGGCGAGCAGGACGCGCCGGGAGTGCGGACGCTGGTGGAGGCCGGGCTGCTGATCCCGTCCGGCGCGGCGGGACGGCTGGTCCCGGTGGATCCGCGGATCGGCGGCCCGCGGATGGCCAACCGGTACCGCGCGCAGGCGATGGCCCTCGACAGCATGGCGGCGGGCGTGGCCCGACGGCTGGCAGGCTTCCAGGAGGCCTATGACGACACCCAGACGAGCCCCGGCAAGGACGGCGACCCGTCCGGGCCGATCATGACGATCACCGGGGTGGGCACCATCGTGGCCTACCTCGAGGTGCTGGTCGACAACGCCGACGAGGAGGCGCTGATGGCCCAGCCGGGCGGCCGGCGCAGCCCGGAGGCGCTGCGCAGCTCGATGCCGATGCACCTGGCCGCGCTCGAACGCGGGGTGACCACCCGCACCCTCTACCAGCACAGCGCGCAGTACGACGCCGACACCCGGCGCTACGTCGAGGGCCTGAGCGAGCACGGCGGCGAGTTCCGGACCATGGACGAGTTCTTCAACCGGCTGTTCGTCATCGACCGCTCGGTGGCGGTCATCTCGGCGAACCGGGAGCGCTCCGCCGCGATGGTAATCCGCGAGCCGTCGATCGTGGCCTTCCTGGCCGACGTGTTCGACCGGCACTGGGAGCGGGCCACGCCGTTCACCATCGGCAACGCCGTCTCGGTGGCCGCGGAGGCGAGCCCGGACATCCAGGTCAGGATCGAGCGGATGCTGGTCGCCGGGCTGACCGACGACGCGATCGCGGCCCGGATCGGGCTGCGATCGCGTGCGGTGCAGAACCACATCGCCCGGATCAAGACCCGGTTCAACGCCGGGTCCCGCTCGGAGCTGTGCTACCTGCTCGGCCGGCGCGACGCGCTGCGGACTATGTCCGAACAGCCCGCGGATCCGGCGCACGGCGACGCGGCTCCGTAGCCGGTCGCGCGGCGCGGCCTAGTCCCAGCCGAAGTCGCCGGGGCCGATGGACGTGGTGGGGCTGGGGCTGGGGGTCGCGGTGGCGGCGGGCTGGACGCCGACCGCGTGGGCGGCGGGGGCGGCGTGGGCCGCGGACGCGGTGGGAGCGGTCCCGGCGCTGAGGACGCCACCCACTCCGACCACGGCGGCGGCGGAAAGCGCGGCGATGGCGACAAGGTTCTTGACGGACATGATCGGTTCTCCCCTGAAAGGATCCGGCGCGGCGAGCGCGCCGCTGTCGTCACCGATCGTGCCGCCGAGCGAGGATATTGCCACCGAGAGTGACTGTGCGGATGCGCGCGCAGCGACTTGCCGCACTATCGCGAATCGGCCATCGATGCTCTTTCCCCGACAAAACCTCGTACCAAGCCCCTGATTGCAACATCCCGCAACTGCGGCAAGCGGCACGATCGGGGTGGTTCCGCACCGGGCGCCGTTCTGTGAGTTTGTTCATCGGACCGTCATGGAGGGGGCGATCATGGATCGAAAAGCGGAACGTCGCAACCGCAGGTCAGCCCTTCGACGGCGACCGCGGCGCAGATCGCCAATCCGCTCTGGTGGCTCAGCGACACCTGCACGCACGCGATGCCGAGGCATTCGGCGATCCGCCGCGCGCCGCCGCGCAGCCGCACTCCCGGTGCGCCGCGCGCATCCCGGGCGATCTCGATGTCCCGCCAGACCAGGCCCTGTCCGAACCCTGATCCCAAGAGCTTGGCGGTGGCCTCCTTCGCGCAGAACCGGCCGGCCAGGTGCTCGGCGCGGCGCGCTCCGGCCAGCGTGTCCGCATATGTCAGCTCGGCCAACGTGAACACGATCCGCCGGCCGGCCGGATGCGCGGCGACGCGGTCGAATCGCGCCACGTCGAGCAGGTCGATGCCGATCCTCACGGGCACCCCCCGGCCGGGCCGGCCGGCGCGCGGCGCTTCAGGTACTCGCGGGCCAGGTGCCGGCGCTGGATGTTGGTGGTGCCCTCCATGAACTCGAACGCGAGCACGTCGCGCGCCCACTTCTCCAGCAGCGGCCGGTCGACGAGCGCGACCGGGTCGAGCGCGCCGATCGCCCAACGGCTGATCTCGCGGCCCAGCGCGGTCGCCGAGGCCTTCGCCGCACTCGCCCGATGCCCGTCGTCGGGATCCGCGTCGAGCGCGGCGGCGGCCGCGTACACCAGGTGGCGCCCGGACCGCAGCCGGTCGGCGAACTCGTCGAGCCGCGGCGCGCCGGGACGTTCGGCGGCCACCAGTTCGACGAGTGCGGTGCCGGTGCCGATCGCCAACGCGGCGACCTGGGCGCGCATCTGATGGAACACCCGCATCGCGCCCCACAGACCGCGCCGGGTCACCGGCAGCCGCCCGCCGAGCAGCGACTGTTCGGGCACTGCGACGCCGTCGAAGCGCAGCTCACTGATACCGGCGCCGCGCAGCCCCACCATGTCGAGCGCGGTCGCGGCGAAGCCCGCGTCCGGGACTTCGAGGAGGGCCGCCCGGATGGACAGCGGTCCCGGGCCGGTGCGGCCGAACACGACGCCGAGCCGGCCGCGTGCGCCGCTGCCGATATAGCGTTTGGCGCCGTGCAGCCGGTAGCCCTCCGCGCCGTCGCGGCGCAGCTCGGTGTCCATCGCGCCGGCGTCGCTGCCCCGGCCCGGTTCGGTCACGGCGAAGAACGTCCAGGTGGCGCCTTCGGCCACGGCCCGGTAGAAGCGCTCGCGCTGGGCCTGGTCGGCCAGGTTGTCGACCAGGACGCCGGACAGGCCGGGCCCTGGACCGGCCAGCAGCACCCCGGCGTCCCCGGCGGCGAGTTCGACCACGCACACCGCCTCGTCGAGGCACGAACCGGGCGGGTAGTCGAACCCGTCGATCCGCAGCGGACATGCCTCGAAGTCCGCCGGCGTGGTCAGTGCCCTGATAAGATCGAAGGCGGCCAGATCGGCGATCGCCTTGACGTCGCCGGGATCGCCGTCGAGCGCGAGGGCGTGCGCGCGCAGTTCGGGAGCGAGATCGGCGGCGGCGGCGCGCAGCGCCTGGCGGCGATCGTCGAGGACGTACGGGATCGTGGTCATGGGCGGCCGATCCAGACGTCGGCAACGAGCGTGGACACGTGCAGGGCGCGGGCCGGATGCTCGGCGATGTACCCGGCAGCCGCGAACATCTGCAGCACGCTCCATCCGGCCGCGGTCAGCCGCTCGTGCCGGGCCCAGCCGGCCTCCGGGGTGATCGCGTCGTCGGTCGGCGCCGCGGACAGGGCCTCGAGCTCGGTGACCACGTCGGCGACCGCCCCGACCACCAGCTGCTGCCCGATGATCGGGGACCCGCCGAAGGTGCGTACGGACAGGTGGTCGGCGGCCAGCGCCAGCATCCGGCCGAGCACGCCGATCCGCACGGCTGCCAGCGCGAGCAGCCGGCGGCCGGTCAGGCCAGAGCCGGAGGCGGACCCCGGGAACCGCAGCAGACTGATTCCCTCCAGCGCGGCGAGATGGTTCGGCACCGGACGCGCGTGCGCCGGACAATTGCCCGACGGCACGGCGACCAGGCCCCGGTGGCCCGCGGTCTCCGGATCGAGCCCGTCGAGGACCGCTGCCAAACCGGCCGCCAGACCACGCTCGCGGCCGAGTTCCCGGCACTCGCCGAGGTCCGGATCGTTCACGGCGTCGCCTCCGGGCGCAGGCCTGCGGCGAACAGTCGCCCGGCGTGCCTGTCGTAGTCCGCGACGAGCGTCAGCCGATTCAGCGGCCAGCGCTCGGCGAGCGACGCCCACACGTCGGTGCACAGCCGCCGCGGATCGGCCTCGCTTGCGGCGAGGCCGCGACCGATGATCAAGTCAGCATCCGGATAACGGTGCATCAGGTCGCGGAGCCCGTCAGTCGCGTCGTCCACCGCGGACTCGTCGAGGAACTCCAGCACTGCGCCGGCCCCGGGCTTCGGGTCGGTACGCAGCAGCACCGCGGTGTCGGTGATCGGCAGATCGTGCGTGTCAGCGTCGTGATAGAAGCTCGTCGACTGGTCGAACACCATGACCGCGCCGTCGGCGGCCGTGCCCGCGTTCCGCAGCCCGCGCAGGATCCGCAGCGCGGTGAAACCCGCGCCGATGCCCTGTTCGGACACTGAAAAGCTAGCCGACGCACCGCCGCACCGCTCGGCCAGCGCGCACGCCGCCACGTCCGCGACGTGCAGGTCCGGCAGATGGTAGGCGAGGACGAGGACGTCCGGAGCGGGCAGCGGCCGGTCGAGCGCGTCGAGGAGCTCGCCGCCCATCTGCGCGAAGGTGTTGCCGCGTCCCAGCGGGAGCTGCCCGGGCTCCAGGGACAGCTCGTAGTCGGCGAGCAGCCCCGCCATGATGTCGAACTCGTAGGCGGGTACGTCTGGCGGCACACGCTCGTCGAAGTACCGCGTCGTCGGCCGGTCGAGCCGCACCGAAGGCATCGTCGCCGTACCCATGGCTCAGGCCACCGCGCCGGCGCCCAGGCCGGCGCGGATGTAGCCGAGCAGCGAGCCGACGGTCTCGAACACCTCGGGGGTCAGCTCGTCCGGGTCGATCTGCAGGCCGATGGTGTCCTCGAGGGTCATCAGCAGGTCGATGACGCCGGTGGAGTCGAGGCCCAGCTGGTCGAAGACGCGCATGTCGTCCTCGAGGTCGGGAACCTCCCGCTGCAGGATGGGGCTGAGCGCGTCGCGCAGGACCGTGCGCAGCTGCTCGTCGTTTTCTACGGTCATCGTGGTCTCCTGATCTCGGGTCAGACGTGCACGGGAACGGGCTGGTCGGCGGGCGACGCGGCGGCGCTGAGGTCCGGGTGGGTCAGCTGCGCGGCGAGCATGTCCTCGACGGTGTCGCGCCGCCGGACGAGGTAGGTCCGGCCGCGCAGCACGAGCACCTCGGCGGGGTAGCCGTGGCTGAGGAAGTAGACCGGCGAGGCGGACGGGCCGTAGGCGCCGGACCGTCGCACGCCGAGCAGGTCCCCGGGTTCCAGCTCGGGCAACTGCGCGTTCTTGACGATCGTGTCGTTGGGCGTGCACAGCGGTCCGGTCACGTGCCACGGGCCGACTGGTTCGGCTGCGCGGGAAAGCAGCTCGATCGGGAAGTTGCGCTTGACGAAGGAGCCGATGCCGACCGCGGCCATGTGGTGATGGGTGCCGCCGTCCGCGATCGCGAAGTTCTCCCCCATCGACCGCTTCGTGTAGCGCACCCGCATCAGATAGGTTCCGGCGCGCGCGGTCAGATAGCGGCCCGACTCCAGGATCATCCGGACCCCGGGGTGGGCGGTGGTGAACCGGTCGATCAGCGGATTGAGTTCCTTCGCCAGGTCGGCCACGACCAGGTCGGACTCGTTCTCGAAGTAGGCGACGCCGAGGCCGCCGCCGATGTCGACCGCGTCGAGCCGGATGCCGGTGGCCGCGACGACCCGGTCAGCCAGGTCGAGCACGTACGCGGTGTTCGCCACGACGCTGGCGGCCTCCAGGATCCGGGTGCCCATGTATACGTGGATCCCGGCCACGTCGGCGTGTCGCAGAGTGCTGAGCACGGGGCCGGCCGCGAGCACCTCCGCCTCGTCGATGCCGAACTGGCGCGGCTTTCCGCCCATGGTCAGGCGGGAACCGCTGACCGCGTACGCCGGGTTGATCCGCAGCAGCACCCGCTGACGCGTGCCGTGCCGCGCCGCCGCCCGGTCGATCGCGTCGAGTTCGGCGAAGGACTCGCAGACCACTGCGTAGATTCCGGCCTCGACGCAGGCCTCGATCTCCGCGGCGCTCTTGCCCGGACCGAGGAAGATCACGTCGCGCGGCGGGGTCCCCGCCGCGAGCACGGTGCGCAGTTCGGTGAGGGAGGACACTTCGGCCCGGGCGCCCGCGGAGCGCAGCACGTCGTAGACGCCGCGGTTCGGGTTCGACTTCAGCGAGAAGAAGACCTCGAGCTCCGGGTGCAGCGCGCCGCGCAGCTCCACCAGATTGTCCAGCAGCGCGTCGCCGTCGTACACGTAGGTCGGCGTGCCGTGTTCGGCGGCGATCGCCGTCCAATCGATGATCTGCCCGCTCACTTCGCCTCCGTCATCCGGACGAGCGCCGTCTCGGCTTCGGATCGCATGCGCTCGACCTCCTCGATGTCCTCGCCGATGCACAGGGCGTACACCCGGCCGTGAGTGGTGCGGCCGGGCACGACCGCGGCGTTCAGCGTGGAGAAGTTGTTGATCAGCACGCCGCGCGGCGAGTCCGCGGTGAACATCAGGTCGCCGAGCGCGGCGCGCACCTCGTCGAAGCGGTGCGCCCGAGCGACCTTCAGGTCCAGGACCGTCGCGAGGGTGGTCTGCTCGGGGCGGATCAGCCGCTCCACGATCCGGTTCTGGTAGGTCGCCATATTGAACCTGGCGTTGATCTCCAGGCACGGATACAGCGTGTCGTCGGCGCCGAGGATCGCGTCCACGCCGACCAGGCCGAAGTAGCCCTCGCCGGCGAGCACCTTGCCGATCACCTCGGCCGCCGACTCCAGGGCCAGCAGCTGGTCGGGGCGCAGCGGCGGCGGGAACAGGTGGCCGCGGTGGGCGCCGTTGCGGGTCAGCACCGTCTTGACCGTCTCGAAGTCGACCGTTCCGTCCCGGCCGAGCACGAACTGGTAGTTGAGGTCGAACTGCTTCTCGATCCAGCGTTCGACGACCACTGATACGGGCCGCTCTGCGCCCTTGCGGGCCAGCATCTCCAGCAGCCGGCCGGCCCGCCTGGCGTCTTCGAGCACGATCATGCCGCGGCCGGAGACGCCCAGCGACTCCTTGACCACGAGCCGACCGTCGCCGTCGGACAGGCACGCGTCGAGGGCGGCGGACAGCTCATCCAGGGTGCGGCAGGCGTAGCCGGGCACCGGAGTGAGCCCGGCGGCGTCGACCAGCTCGCGGCTGAAGATCTTGCCATTGACGCGGCGGCAGACCTCCGCACTCGGGCCGGCCAGCGGCAGCCCGACCGCGTCCGCCAGCAGCTCCTCGTCGCGCGAGACGCCGAGTGGCATGAGGTAGGTCGCCCCGTCGTTCAGGGCGGCGAGTTCGGCGCGCAGCCGGGGTGAGTCGAGGGCGTCCGCGGTGACCGAGCGGTCCGGTTCGTTGCGGTCGACGACCAGGCGGCGCCCGGACGCGACGCCGAGCGTGTCGAGGTAAGCGCTGTAATCGGCGTCCACCGGAGCCTTGAGCACCACGAAGTCGGAGTCGTCGGCCAGCAGCACGCCGACCTCCTCGATCCGGTTGACCGTGGCAGCCGCGAAGGAGAGGTTCGCGCCCGGCAGGCCAGGTTCGCCCTCGGCCCAGGCACGTTCGACCTCGAAGTTGTTCAGGTAGACGAACCGCGCGTCGGGGTCGCCGACCAGCGCGGATTTCAGGCGCCTGGTGAACGGTTCCCGGTCCGGCAGGCCGCCTCGCGCGTCGGCCGTCGTGCGCGTATCAGACATCGTCGGTGCCCTCCGGGGCGACGTGGTCGTGGTCCACCGGCCCGAGCCGGACGACGGTGGCGTGGAACGTCGCACCCTGGCCTGCGGCGACCATCAGGACGCGGTCGCCGGGGCCGATGCGCTGCTCGGCGCGGGCAGAGACGAGGTTGACGAACGGGTCGGAGCCGTAGCAGTGCCCGACGCGTGCGACGTTGTCGAGGTACATCCGCTCCACCGGGAAACCGAGCTGGCGACCGGTCTCGATCCAGGAGAACCGGTTGACGTTGTGTGGCAGCACCATCGCGACGTCGTCCATGGCGATTCCGGCTCGGGTGACCGCCTCCGTCATCACCTCCCGGAGCATCGGGACGTAACCGGCCTGGTAGCGCTTTTGGTCGGCCTTGCTCATGTTGCGCGACTCGTGGTACTCGCCGAGAGTCCGATGCGAGCTGGCGAGCACCAGGTCACCGGGACCGTCGAGAGCCGCCAGCAGGCCGACCGCGCCGTCACCGAGCAGCGTCGCGCCCGGGATCAGCCGGCCCTCGGTGTGCGAGGCCTTGTCGCCGATCAGGATGAGCGCGCGCGAACCGGTCGGCTCCTCGCGCAGCAGTGCCTCGGCGACGCCCAGGACGTACAGCCCGGACGCGCAGCCCTGCTGTGCGAGCGAGAACGCCCGTGCGGAGCCGAGGCCGAGCTTGTCGCGAAGCGAGCCGACGAGCCGCGCGGCCGGCGGGGCGACGTGCTGCATGGTGTGCGTGTGGATCAGGTAGCGGACCGTCGACCGGTCGACGCCCGCCAGCGCCTCGTCCCCGACCTCGAGCAAGAGGTCTGCCAAGGGGATCCCGTCGGCGGTCGCGATCTGGTCGAGGCCGAGGACCCTGGAGTAGAAGCGCTCGTGCGCCGCGGACATCCCGAGCTCGACGCTCAGCCGGGCGACCGAGGTCCGCTCCTTGGTCTCGAGCGGCACCACTTTCCGTAGGCGTAACACCGTTTCCTCCCTTCCTGCCGTGCCGATGGGCGATTACCAGCGTTCGAGTTCGGCGAAGAAGTCCGGGATCGCGACGGCTCCGCCGCTCTCCAGACCGGAGCGCAGGATGTCGACGCCGACCGCGAGGTCCAGCACGCCGAGCCCGAACGGCGAGAACACCCGGGGCTTCGTCTGCCCGAGGGTGATCTCGCCGAGCAGCAGCTCCGCGAGCGTGCCGTCGATGAAGTCGCGGTGGCCGTATCGCTGCACCGCCAGATGCGGCGACGTGCCCGCGTTGAGACAGTGCTCGACGTCGTCGAGGATGTTGTGCGACCCGGCGATCAGCTCGGGACCCAGGTCCCGCAGCGAGATGTTCAGCACGTTCTGGCCCGGAGCGAGCAGTCCGGGGTCGAGCAGGTGCGGCTCGGCGGCGGTCGTGGCGAGCACCACCAGATCAGCACCGAGCACCGCGGCCTCGAGACTCGCCGCGGCCGATCCCCGGTACCCGAGCCGGGACGCGTGCCGCACGGCGTTGTCCGCGTAGGCCGGCACGGTATCGAAGACCACGATCTCGCCGACGCTCCAACCGAGCGCGTCAAGGAACTCCACGACCGTACGGGAGATGACCCCGGCCCCGATCACCGCGACCCGGCCGGCGCTGCGCGAACCCTGCAGCGCCTCCGCGCCCAGCACCGCCGAAGCTGCCGTCCTGGCCGCGCTGATCTGCGAGGCCTCCAGGCAGGCGAAGGGGTATCCGGTGTCGAGGTCGTTGAGCACCAGCACGGCCGAGGCGCGCGGGATGTTCAGCGGGACGTTGTCCGGGAAGCTGCCGATCCACTTGATCCCGGCGACGCCGTCCGGGCCGCGCAGAGCGGCCGGCAGCGCGATGATCCGGGCCCGCGGCCGGTCCGGGAAGCGCAGGAAGTAGCTGTTCGGATTCACCGTCTCGCCGCGGTGGTGCGCGAGATAGGTGTCCCGGACCCGGTCGAAGATCTCCGGCCGGGTCTTGTCGATGGCGGCGCGGACCTCGCCCCCGCCCAGCACGTGAAAGGTGAACACGACGGATCGGCCTCCGGTGAGTCGAACGGCCGCCACGATGGCGGCGGCGGGGTTGGTCGCCCGATATCAACGTAGGAGGGCCGCCGGCGCGTCAACAGGAAGGCGGGCGGGCAACATCGCGGCCGAAACACGCCTGCCCGGCGCGACTTGCCGGTTGAAGTTGCCGCCCTGCCCGCCTGGTTCAGCCCGCGCCGGTGTGCGGTACTGGAGCCGTGACCTCCCTGATGAATCAATCCCCTGTGCCAGTCCCGGCCCTGGCCGACGCGCACGCCCTGAGCGTCGGCCAGGAAGCGATGTGGTTCCTCCAGCAATTGGCGCCCGCGAGCACCGCGTACAACGCAGGCTGCGCGGTCGTCCTGCACTTCCCGGTGGAGTCGGCTGCACTGAACCGCGCGGTACGCCAACTTCTCGCCCGACACTCACTTCTCAGCTCGGTCTTCCGCCTGGTACGCGGCGAGGTGCGGCGAGTGGCCGCCGACCTGAACACCGCCGATCTCGTCGAAGTCCGCGACGTCTCAGGCCTAGACGACAATGGCCTGCGACGCCTAGCGCAGGACCTGGCCGAGGTCCCGTTCCAGCTGAACCGCGACATCCCGATCCGGGTAGTGCTGCTGCGCCGATCCGGCCGCGAGGACGTCCTGGTAGTCACCACCCACCACATCGTCATAGACGACGTAGCCCAGGTCTCAATCCTGCGCGACCTGCTAGCCGAGTACGCCCGCGCCGCAACGGGCTCCCCCGCTGAACTGGACTCCGAGGACGAGCCTGAGCACGACGACGCGGCCGAGTTCGACGACTACGTCCGCCGCCAACGCGCCTACCTAGGCTCGCCGAAGTCCGCCGCCGCAGCAGAGTACTGGCACCATGAACTCGCCGCCCCCGTGATCCCCTTCGACATCCCGACCGACCACCCGCGCCCCGCCGTCTACCAGCACCGCGGCGCCGAAGTCGGCTTCGCACTGCCCCCGGAACTGGTCACTGCCGTGGCCGACGCCGCCGGGACACGCAACGTGACCCCGTTCGCGTATCTCATGTCGGTCTTCCAGATGCTGCTCTACCGCCACACCGGCGAGACGCGCTTCATCGTCGGCTACCCCGCCACGCACCGCACCGCGCGCAACCGCTGGTCGGTCGGCTACTACGTCAACACGCTGCCGATGTGCGGCGAGATCGATCCCGACGCCGGCTTCGCCGAGACCCTGGTCGTCACCAACCGCAAGCTGTGGCGCGGCCTGATGCACCGCGACTACCCCGCAGCCATGATGCCCCGCCTGCGCACCCCGCCCCGCGACCCCAGCCGCCCCGGCCTGATCTCCGTGATGTTCGGCGTGAACACGGCCCCCCGCGGCGACACCATGTCCGCCGGCCTGCTGCCCGACCAGCCGGTCGAGCACGCCGGCCTCACGGTGACCCGTTTCGACTTCCCCGAGCAGCAGGGCCAGTTCGATCTCAGCGTCCTGGTGATCCAGCACGAGGCCGGCAGCTACGTGAAGTTCAAATACAACACTTCGCTGTTCGACCCGCGCACGGCCGAACGCCTGGCGTCAGACTACGTAGATCTCCTGGAACGCGCCGTCGCCGAAACCCTCCCCGACCTCCTCCGCGACCTGCGGCCCGCCAACTGAACTGGTCAGGGGCGTTCGCGTGCCCCGGGTCCCCGCTCGACGTCACGAGCGTCAGCAGCCTCGCGGGCCGCCTCGACCTCATCGAACACGTCGGGATCGTACGGCGGGTCCACCGGCAGCATCGGGATCAGCGGCAGCTTGGACAGCTTCATCGGGCGGCCCTGCTCGTCGCCGTCCGGGAAGAAGCGCAGCAGCGTCAGGCGCATCAGCAGCGCCGACCGGTGGAACAGGAAGAACGCCAGCGGCAGCTCGATGAACACGGCTGACGCGAGCGAGGTCCAGATCCCCGGCGTGCCCAGGTCCAGGGTGACGTCGAACCACGCGTCGCACACCAGCAGCGTCGCGGCCGCGACGGCTGTGCCGATCAATGCCTGCCGCCCGCGCCAGCCGAAGTACGCGGTGGAGGCCAGGGCGAGCAGCAGGAGCACGTCGAAGCCCGTCCAGGCCACCGACCAGGACCTCGTGCTGTAGTTGTCCGGCAGCGAGAGGCCGAGGTAGATCGTCCAGGGCACCAGGGCCAGCGCGCAGGCCCAGAGCAGTTGCAGGGTCAGCCGACGGCGCCGGCGCATCTGCTCCGGCGTCAGTCTCTCCAACCGCTGCTCTATGTGCATCTGAATCAGTACCCGTGCTCGACCCGGTTCTTCGGCTGACCGCCGTCGACCCACGTCCTGAGGTTCTCGCGGACCACCTGGAAGCAGCGTTCCCGGTTGTCCGCGACCAGCGAGCCGATGTGCGGGGTGATGAACACGCCCGGCGCGCTCCAGAGCGGATGGTCCGCGGGGAGCGGCTCGGGATCGGTCACGTCGAGGAACGCATCGATGCCCCGCTCCCCGGTCGCGGCGAGCAGTGCCTCGGTGTCCACGCAGCCGCCGCGCGCGCCGTTGACCAGCAGTGATCCTGGCTTCATCCGGCCGAGGAACTCCGCGTTCACCAGGCCGCGTGTCTCGTCGGTGAGCGGCGTGAGCAGCACGACGATGTCGGCCTGCGGCAGCAGCTCCGGCAGCGCGTCCAGCGACTCGACGTCCCCGCGCTTGGTCCGCGCGACCTTCAGGGTTCTGACCTGGAAGGGCTCGAGGTAGCGTTCGAGGCACTGCGAGATCGAGCCGTACCCGACGTAGAGCACTGTCTTGCCCTGGACGACGCGCACCTGCTTCGGCGTCCAGGCGCCCTGGTCCTGCGCGTGCAGGTAGTGCGGGATCTCCTTGTAGATGGCGAGGATCCCGGTCAGCAGCAGCTCGGCCACCAGTTCGTCGTACGCGCCGCGCACCGAGCACAGCAGCACGCCGTCCGGCACCGCGCCGACGATGTTGTCCACGCCCGCCGACAGGGCCTGGACGTACTCCAGGCCCTTCATCCGCTCGAGGACCGTCCTGAGGTCATAGTCCTCGTCCGCCGAGTTCCGCATCAGCGGCGGGATCAGCACCCTGACCTCGCCGAGCCGCGGGTCGGCGAGCGGGTCGGCCGGGGCCTCCACGATCTCCAGCCGCTCGTCGAGTCCGTCCAGCCACCCGGCGGTGCCTTCCGCCGTCCATACCAGTGAGCGCATGTGACCATTATCCGGCGAAGCTCGGATGATTCCGCGCCCGGCCCGGACCGAACGGGCCACCGCTAGAAGATCATCGGGTTGTGCGGGCCGATCCCACTGGTCAGCAGCGTGCTCAACCGTTCCAGCGCACCCGCGGTGTGCTCCTCGATCTGGCCTAGCGCGCCGAACCTGGCGGCCGTGTACCCGCCGAGGTAGATCGAGCCGAGCCGATCGACCGGGAGGGTGACGTCCGGGGCCTCGAGGGTCGGCGCGCACGCGGCGGCGCCGTCCTCGGCGACCTCCAGCGCGTAGGTCCCCTGCGCGTAGCCGTCCTCGTCCTCGACCTTCAGCACGATCCGGTCGCCCTTCGCGTACGTGCGCGCGGCGAGCACCGCGGCCGGGTCGAGCACGCGCAGCCAGACGAAGTCCCAGGCGTTCGCCGCCGCGGCCGACCGCCGGTCCACCAGCAGGTCGCGCCAGAGCGGGTCGATGCGGTCGTATTCCGGGCCGATGACCTGCGTCACCCAGTCGTGGTCGGCCAGAAAACTCCACAGCCGGGCCTCGTGCACCGGGTCGGCGGCGATCAGCGCGGTCACGTGCACGGTGTTGTCCGGACGCTGATTCGCCCACTTGTCCGTGAAACGGTACGCGGTGTAGCCGACGATCTGCCCGGACTCGTCGCGGCACACGGCGTGCAGGAAGCTCTTCGGCAGCTCGCCGCCGTCGCGCAGATACTGGCCGGTGTCCACGTCCCAGCGCCAGTCCTCCCGGCTGACCGCGCCGACCATGCGCTCGCGGATCCGGTCGTACAGCGCGGCGGCCTCGAACCGGGCCTCGCCCGCGTCGATCAGCTCGATCCGGCCGGGAAGCTCCCGACGGAAACGCAGGTCACGAGCGTCCACCAGCCATTGGGCCGTCTCGGTCGCGGGCCCGAAGCCGAAGCGTCCGTAGATCGGGTACTCGGAGGCGACGAGGGCGGCCACGGCGTCGCCGCGCTCCTTCGCCCGGCCCAGCTCGGCGGCCATCATCCGGCGCGCGATGCCCCGGCGGCGGTGCGTGGGCGCGACGGCGATGGCGCTCATGCCGGCCAACGGGATCTGCGCCGGGCCCGGCACGGTCAGTCGCAGGTCCAGGCTCACGAGGGTGCCGACGACCGAGGTGCCGTCGAATCCGGCCCACACCCGGTCGCGGTCCGGATAGCGGCTGCGTCGGCGCGACCCCTCGCCGCGCATGTGCGGCGCGTAGAAGCCGACGTCCATCGCATCGGACCAGGCGTCGAACTCCTCATCGCCGCGGACGTTGCGCACCTCGATGGCCATAGCCCCGACCTTAAGCCGAGCGCCGTACGGCAGCCAATCCATTGGGGTCCGGTGTTCCGCAAGAAGTCCGCAAGCCGACCCGCAACCGGGCGGTCCAGGACCATGAGCAGCCGCAGTGCCGAGCGCGCACGTGGTCGGCGACCCAGGGCAGCCGGGACGAGTACGTGCCGACCACCGCCCCATGGACGGCGAAGACCCGGGAGATCGCTATTCGGTCCCGGCGCGCGCTCGGACCGTGCTGCCCCGACATCAGCGCGGCGTCACATTGGATTCCTCGACCGGCGTGCGCTGCCCGGGGACGGAGCCCGCGGTCTCCGGGAAGACGTAGCGGTGGCAGGCCCAGAAGCGGAACAGCGTGCCGAGCACCTGGCCCGCGCCGAGTTGCGCGAGGTTCACCGCGAGCCGCGAGTCCGCGCCGATCACGTGCTCGGTGAACCAGACGCAGAACACGGTGATCAGGAAGCCGCCCGCGGACACGAGCACGAAGAGGCCGAACTCCGCGCCCGTCTCCCGCCGCTCCCGCCGCCGGAAGGTCCAGAAACGGTTGCCCACGTAGGCGACCAGCGTCGAGACCGAGACCGCGATCGCCGAGGCGAGCACGGAGGACACGTGGTGATAGAGCAGGTTGATGACGATCGCGTCGCTGATGTAGCCGACGACGCCGACCGCTCCGAATCCCAGCAGCTCACGCCATAGGCGCCGAACCACCGCCACCAACCAGGACACCCGCGGACCCCCTCCGTGCTCGATATCTCAGTGTTCTCGGTTACTCGGCGGCCTTGGGCTTCGGCGTGAAGTCGACGCCGGCCTCCTTGCGCTGCTCCGCGGTGATCGGAGCCGGGGCGCCGGTCAGCGGGTCGCCGCCGGAGGCGGTCTTCGGGAACGCGATCACGTCCCGGATCGTGTCGGCGCCGGTGATCAGCGCGACGGTGCGGTCCAGGCCGAAGGCGATGCCGCCGTGCGGCGGCGGGCCGAAGTTGAAGGCGTCGAGCAGGAAGCCGAACTTGGACTCGGCCTCCTCCTGGCTCAGGCCGATCGCCCTGAACGCCCGCTGCTGCACCTCGCGCTGATGGATACGGATCGAACCGCCGCCCAGCTCCGTGCCGTTGAGCACCAGGTCGTAGGCGTTCGACAGCGCGCTGCCCGGGTCCTTCTCGAAGCCCTCGAGCCATTCCGGCGTCGGTGACGTGAAGGGGTGGTGCATCGCGTGCCAGCCCGCGAACTCGCCCTTCTCGTCGGTGAGCGGCTCGAACATCGGGAAGTCGACGACCCACAGGAACGCCCAGCGGCTCTCGTCGATCAGCTCGCAGCGCCGGCCGATCTCCAGCCGCGCCGCGCCCAGCAGCTCCTGCGAGGCGGTCTTCGCGCCGGCCGCGAAGAACACCGCGTCGCCGTTCTTCGCGCCGACGGCCGCGGCCAGGCCGGACAGGTGCTCGGCGGAGAGGTTCTTGGCCACCGGGCCCTTGGCCTCGCCCGACTCCGCGTCGAAGACCACGTAGGCCAGACCCCTGGCGCCGCGCGCCTTGGCCCAGTCCTGCCAGCCGTCGAGCTCCTTGCGGGTCTGCGACGCGCCGCCCGGCATGACGACGGCGCCGACGTACTCGGCCTGGAAGACCCGGAACTCGGTGCCGGTGAAGTACTCGGCGAGCTCGACGAGCTCCTGGCCGAAGCGCACGTCCGGCTTGTCCGAGCCGTAGCGCGCCATCGCCTCGGCGTACGTGAGCCGGGGCAGCGGCAGCGGGATCTCGACCCCGGCGACCTGGCTCCAGATCCGCTGGTAGATCTTCTCCGCGAGCTCGAGCACGTCCTCCTGCTCGACGAAGGACATCTCGATGTCGAGCTGGGTGAACTCCGGCTGCCGGTCGGCGCGGAAGTCCTCGTCCCGGAAGCAGCGGGCGATCTGGTAGTAGCGCTCGAGGCCGCCGACCATCAGCAGCTGCTTGAACAGCTGCGGCGACTGCGGCAGCGCGTACCAGGAGCCGGGCTGCAGACGCACCGGCACCAGGAAGTCGCGCGCGCCCTCGGGCGTGGCCCGGGTCAGATAGGGAGTTTCGACGTCGAAGAAGCCGCTCTCGTCCATCACCTCGCGGATCACCCGGGTGACCCGGGCGCGGGTGCGGATGTTGTGCGCCATGTCCTCGCGCCGCAGGTCCAGGTAGCGGTAGCGGAGCCGGACCTCCTCGTTGATGTTCGAGCTCTTCCGCTCGTCGATCGGGAAGGGCAGCGGCGCCGCCTCGGAGAGCACGTCGACCGTCTCGACGACGACCTCGACCTCGCCGGTGGCCAGGTCCGCGTTGGCGTTGCCCTCGGGACGCAGCCGCACCTCGCCGGTCGCCGAGACGCAGTACTCGTTGCGCAGGTCGTGCGCTGCTGCCCCTTGGCTGCCGCCGTCAAGGGCTTCGCCCGACGTTTGTCCGTCGCGGACCACGACCTGGACCACGCCGGAGCCGTCGCGCAGGTCGAGGAAGGTGACGCCGCCGTGGTCGCGACGCCGGGCAACCCACCCGGCCAGGGTGACGGTGGTGCCTGCGTCGGCGGCCCTGAGGGACCCCGCCTCGTGCGTGCGGATCACGACAGCTTCTCCTTGATCGTCGGAATGATCTGGTCGACGGACACCGGGGACTGCTCCCCGCTGACCAGGTCCTTGAGCTGGACCAGGTTCTCGGCGAGGTCGCGCTCGCCAGCGACCAGAGCGTAGCGCGCGCCGGACCGGTCGGCGGCCTTCATCGCGCCCTTGATGCCGCGGACGCCGAAGACGCTGTCCGCGCTCACGCCCTGCCGGCGCAGCTCGGTGACCACGCCGAACAGCAGTCGCCGGGCCTCGTCGCCCAGCGGCACGGCGAACACGTCCACCCGCGGCACGTCCGCGGCCAGCAGCCCCTCGGCCTCCATCGCCAGCACGGTCCGGTCCACGCCGAGACCCCAGCCGACCGAGGGCAGCGAGGGCCCGCCGAGCAGTTCGGACAGGCCGTCGTAGCGCCCGCCGCCGCCGACCGCGGACTGCGAGCCGAGGCCGTCGTGGACGAACTCGAACGTGGTCCGGGTGTAGTAGTCCAGGCCGCGCACGAGCTTCGGGTCGTCGGTGAACTCGACCCCGGCGGCACGCAGCGTCTCGCGCACCTCGTCGTGATACGCCTTGCAGTCCTCGCACAGGTAGTCGACGATCAGCGGCGCGCCGACCAGCTGGTCCTGCACATCGTCCCGCTTGTCGTCGAGGACGCGCAGCGGGTTGATCTCGATGCGCGCGCGGGTCGGCTCGTCGAGGTCCAGCTTGCGCAGGAACTCCTGCAGCGCGGCCCGGTAGATCGGGCGGCAGACCGCGTCGCCGAGCGAGTTCAGCAGCAGCCTGACGTTCTTGAGGCCCAGGCGCCGGTAGGAGTCGATCGCGAGCAGGATCAGCTCGGCGTCCAGCTGCGGGTCCACCGCGCCGAGCGCCTCCGCGCCGAACTGGGAGAACTGCCGGTAGCGGCCCTTCTGCGGGCGCTCGTAACGGAAGAACGGGCTGGCGTAGTACAGCTTCACCGGCAGCGGGCCGGTCTGCAGGTTCGCCTGCAACGCGGCGCGCAGCACCGAGGCGGTGCCCTCGGGCTTGAGCGTGAGCGAGTCGCCGCCGCGTGTGGTGAAGGTGTACATCTCCTTGTTCACGATGTCGGTGGACTCGCCGACGCCCCGCTTGAACAGGGCCGTATCCTCGAATGCCGGGGTCTCGATGTACTGGTACCCGGCGAGGCGCACGGTCTCGGCCATCGTCTCGCGCACGAGTTGGTAGGCCGCCGAGGTAGGCGGAATCAGGTCGAAGGTGCCCTTCGGCGCCCGAAAGGTGCTCATCTGTGCACTGCTCGTTTCGTCTGCGTAGTCGTCTGGCGGTCTCTACAGACCGGGACGCGCGGTATCGACGTTCTTCAGTCCTCTAAGGAACGGATTCGACGCGCGTTCCCGGCCGATGGTGGTGCTGCCACCGTGCCCCGGCAGGACGAGGGTGTCGTCCGGGCGGGGCAGCACGACGCGGGCCAGGGAGGCGTTGAGCTCCTCGGGGTCCCCGCCGGGCAGGTCGCTGCGGCCGATGGAGCCGGCGAACAACAGGTCGCCGCTGAACATGACGTCCGGGTCCCCGGCGTCGTCCAGGCGCGGCAGCGTGAAGGTCACCGACCCCTTGGTATGGCCCGGCGCATGGTCGACGACGAGGTCGAAGCCCAGCACGTCCGCGAGGCCCAGCGGCTTGGCGTCGGCCAGTTCGCGCACCTCGTCCGGCTCCGTGAACGTCATATCGCCCACGAACGCCGCGAACTGCGCGGAGATCCCCCTGAGCGGGTCCGCGAGCATGAAGCGGTCGGCCGGGTGGATGTAGGCGGGCACGTCGTGGGCGCCGCAGACCGGGACCACCGACCACATGTGGTCGAGGTGGCCGTGCGTGAGGACGACGGCGGCGGGGCGCAGCCGGTGCTCGCGCAAGACCTCGGTCACCCCGTCGACCGCGTCCTGGCCGGGATCCACCACCACGCAGCGCTCACCCGCAGCGGGCGCGATCACATAACAATTCGTGCCGAAGCTGCCTGCCGGGAACCCTGCGATAAGCAACGCGCGTCCTGATTTCTACCGATTGTGGCCCGAGAGTGACGTCAGGCCAAGACTACCGGCGAGCCCAGGGCGTTAGCTAACCGGTAACAATATGCACGGCGACGGGCCGCTGCCCTCAGGGATTTCGGACTATCCCCGTACACTGCGTGCGGGGCAATCGGGCACACATACGAACAGCGCGGACAGCGACGAGGAGACACGGACGTGGCCAGCACGAAGGACCGCCAGCGGGCACTCGAGCGGGCCCGCTACGAGCGGGTGCAAGCCAAGATTCAGAAGAAGCGCCGCGAGGCCAAGCGCAAGCAGCGCGTCGCCATCGTCAGCAGCGTCGCCGCGATCGCCGTGATCGGCGCAATCGTGGGCGGCGTGCTCGCGACGAGCGGCAACTCCTCGAAGACGACGACCGCGGCCTCCGCGACCGCCAGCGCGAGCGCGACCGCGAGCGCGGCCTCCACCGCCGACACGTGCGCCGCGGCAGCCAGCATCGCGGCCGAGACCAAGGGCTACCGCAAGTGCGGCGCCTCGTCGGTGGCCGGGATCGGCATCCCGACCTACAGCGCCGCGGCGGCCACCACGTACACCGCGACCATCGAGACCAACCGCGGCGACGTCGTGTTCACCGCGGACGGCAAGGACGCGCCGTACACCGTGGAGTCCTTCGTCTACCTGGCCGACAAGAACTACTTCAACAACACCAAGTGCCACCGGCTGACGACCTCGGGCATCTACGTGCTGCAGTGCGGCGACCCGACCGGCACCGGCTCGGGCGGCCCGGGCTACGCGTTCCAGGACGAGAACCTCTCCTCGCTGGGCACCGCGGGCTCCTCCGGCACGGTGACCTACAAGGCGGGCACCGTGGCCATGGCCAACTCCGGCTTCGGCACCAACGGCAGCCAGTTCTTCCTGGTCTACAAGGACTCGCCGCTGGCCCCGAGCTACACCCCGTTCGGCACGATCACCCAGGGCCTCGACGTCCTGCAGCAGATCGCGGCCAAGGGCTCGAACAACGCCAACAACACCGGCGACGGCGCGCCGAACGAGTCGGTGGAGATCGAGAAGGTCACGATCAAGCAGGGCTAAAGGCACTTTTGCGGGATTCACCCTCCCGTCCGCCCGGGACTCGCATGTAGAGTGCCCGGTGCGGGCGGGAGTCCGTTTCGTTTTGAACGTAGGAGGACTACCGTGTCCGACGGCGAGCAGGCCACCACTCCGGCGGCCGACGCGGTCGAGGCCGCGCCGGCCGAGATCGCCGCAAGCGCGGCGGTCGAGGCCGCGGGCCCGGCGGTTGAGGCTGCGGCTCCGGCGGTTGAGACCGCGAGTCCGGCTGTCGAGGCCGCGGGCCCCTGGGGCCGGGTGGCGGCCGACGGGACCGTGTACGTGCGCAGGGCCGACGGGGAGCGCGAGATCGGCAACTGGGCGGCCGGCACGCCCGCCGAGGGCCTGACGTTCTACCAGACGCGGTACGACGGCCTGAAGACGAAGGTCGATCTGCTCGAGCGGCGGCTGCGCGGGGACGGCGGCAAGGATTCGGCGGGCTCGATCCTGGAGCTGCGCGGCGCGATCACCGACGCGCACGCCATCGGGGATCTGGACGCCCTGCTCAAGCGCCTCGAAAAGCTCGACGAGCTCGCTGAGCAGCGGCGCGCCGCCCGCAAGGAGGCCCGGGCCAAGGAGCTCACCGAGGCCGCGGGCCGCAAGGAGTCGATCGTCGCCGAGGCCGAGCAGCTGGCCGAGTCCGCGCAGTGGAAGTCCACCGGAGAGCGCCTGCGCGCCCTGGTGGACGAGTGGAAGGCCGTGCCGAGGCTCGACCGCAAGAGCGACGACGAGCTGTGGAACCGCTTCGCCGCGGCCCGCTCCGCCTTCGCCAAGCGCCGCAAGGCCCACTTCGCCGAGCTCGACGCCGAGCGCGACGTGGCCAAGGGCCGGAAGGAGGAGCTGGTCGAGGAGGCCGAGGAGCTCGCCAACGCCCCGATCAACCAGCCATCCGACTGGGCCGAGATCGCCCAGGCCTTCCGCGACCTGATGGCACGGTGGAAGAAGGCCGGGCACGCCCAGCGCGAGGTCGAGGACAAGCTGTGGGTGCGCTTCAAGGCGGCCCAGGACGGCTTCTTCGCCGCGCGCAACGCGGACCTGGACAAGCGCGACGCGGGCTTCAAGGAGAACCTCGCCAAGAAGCAGGAGCTCGTCGTGGAGGCGCAGGCGCTGCTCCCGGTCACCGACCTGAAGGCGGCCAAGACGGCCCTGCGCGGCCTGCAGGAGCGCTGGGAGGAGATCGGCCCGGTCCCGCGCGACGCCAAGAGCAAGATCGAGGGCCAGCTGCGCGACGTCGAGCGTGCTGTGTCCGAGGCCGAGCAGGCCGAGTGGCAGCGCACCAACCCCGAGGCGCGGGCCAGGGCCGAGGCCACCGTGCGCCAGCTCGAGGTCTCCATCGAGAAGTTCCAGAAGGAGCTCGACAAGGCCACGGCCTCCGGCAACGCCCGCAAGGTCGCCGACGCCGAGGCCGCCATCGCCGCCCGGCGCGAGTGGCTCGAGCAGGCCCAGGCCGCCCTGGCCGAGTTCACCCGCTAGGAGTAAATCTCCGCAGAGTTCCTCGAGGGCCGCCCCGCGCGTGTAGCGGGGGCGGCCCTTCGGCGTTTCCTCCTGCCAATGTGCAAGCGAAGACTTGCAGGTTGGCGAAAGACATGCAACTCTGGACTTGCAGTTGATTCCCGTCTTTGCTCCCAGTCCAGGAGGTCGAACATCATGCAGGACGTGATCGAGCAGGAGATCATCATCAACGCGAGCCTGGAGCGGGTCTGGGACCTGGTCGCCGAGCCCGGATGGTGGGTGCCGACCGAGGCGGCCGTGCCGGCGGACCGGACGGCCGGAAGCACGACGGTGCGGACCTCGGAGAAGTACGGCAGCTTCCCGGTCGAGGTGGTGGAGATGAAGCCGCGGACGTACGCGGCGTTCCGCTGGGCCAGCCAGTTCCCGAACACCGAGCTCGTCCCCGGCCACAGCACGCTCGTCGAGTTCTTCGTGTCGGAGGCGGACGGCGGGGACGAGGTGCTGGTGAAGGTACGCGAGAGCGGATTCGCCTCGCTAGACGCGCCAGAGGAGATCCGGCAGGCGGGCGTGCGGGACAACACCGAGGGATGGCAGATGGAACTCGGCGACCTGAAGAAGCGGAGCGAGGCGGCCGCCGGTTGATGGATGAGCCCGCCGCCATAAAGCCCGCAAAGCAGCCGAACTCACCCGGCGCGTCGGACACACACACGGACACAGACGCACACACGGACACGCACACCGACGTCGACCGAGCCCTCAACGCCCTGTCCGATCCGACGCGCCGTCAAATCCTGCACCTACTGGCCGAGGGCCGACCGCTGAGCGCATCCGCCCTAGCCGGCAAGCTCCCCGTGACACGGCAGGCGGTGGCCCAGCACCTGGCAATGCTGCAGCAGTCCAACCTCGTCACCAGCCGACGCTCCGGCCGCGAGGTCCTCTTCAGCATCGAGCCCGAAGCACTAACCCTGACGGCCTCATGGATGACGAGCTTGGCCGAGACCTGGTCCAAGCGCCTAGAACTGCTCAAGCGCATCGCAGAGGCGCCGGAGATGGACTGACAGCTCATCAGATGATCACTATTTCAACAGTCCCATGCGCACTGTAGGTGATCCGATCGTCGCATAAGTGAGATCGGTACGTTCACGAAACAGCCCTAACATAATAAAATCGGCTGCTATTTTTTCACCCATGCCAAACCCGCCCCACGAACTACTACACGGCATCTTCCGCGAAGACACGGAGCTGTTCTCCCGCATCCTGAACGTGATGGAGGTCCCGTTCCCCAAGACCACGACGACCACGGTGGGCAACGTCGATGTCACAGAGACCAGGTCAGTCCTGGCGCGCTTCGTCGACACAGTGCTCGAGGCGCGCACCGAAGACGGCACCTTCCTCATCGCCATCGAGGCGCAGAACGAACCGGACGAAAAGAAGCTGCGCAACTGGGCTTACTACCCCGCCTACCTGCACGAGCGGCGAGGCTGCCCGGTGGTGGTCATCGTCGTCTGCCGAGACATGAAGACCGTCGAGTGGGCCCTGAACCCGTACCACATCGGCCTGCCCCATCATCCCACCTTGGTCTCCAGGCCCATCGTGGTCGGCCCGCACAATCTGCCCCGCATCACAGACTCGGCCCAGGTCGTCGCCGATCCGTACGCCGCGGCGCTCTGCGCCCTCGTCTATGCCCACGACCCCGAGATTGGCGGCATACTGGAACCGATAGCCGCCTCGCTCCCCAAGCTGGGGAACGAGCATTCCAGCAAGTTCCTAATGGACTACATCGACCGCGGACTGCAAGGAACCGCGGCCCAGGAGATCTGGAGGAAGACCTTGTCCATCATCCCTCTCACCGGCAAATACCGCTCCGAGATGGCCATGGAAAGCCGAGCCGAAGGGCTGGCCGAAGGGCTGGCCGAAGGCCTGGCCGGAGGAACCACCAAGGCAGTGCTGCGCATCCTCGACCGCCGTGGCATCACCGTCAGCGCGGAGATCCGTGCGCACATCACCGCGTGCGCGGACATCGACTTGGCCGAGACCTGGCTCGACGAGGCCCTCGACATCACCAGCGCCGACGAACTCACTGGCCTTACCGAGAACTGAGCGACGTGGACCAACGCCTCATACGGAAGACCGACAGGAGTTGGATCTTCCCCATCACTATCAACCGCCACCACACCGAGACCGCCACGGAGAACTGGGGCGGGGGCTATCTCGCTGGGATCAAGGCAGCAGACAATGCCGAAAGCTATGCCACGGGCGTGCTCACCGTGCTTGAGATCAGCGGCTACGATGCCGACCAGCCCTGGATCCAGGAACGGGTCACCGGCTGCCAGGACATCAACCTGCTCCAGCTCTGGATCAACCAAGTCCCCACTTCGCAGGACCTCGGCGCGCTGACCGATTTCATCCCCAAGGACTTCGTTCCCGAGGGCTGAATCAGACCCGGTACACGTCGTAGACGCCCTCGATGCCGCGTACGGCCTTCAGGACATGACCCAGGTGCTTCGGGTCGCCCATCTCGAAGGTGAACCTGCTCATCGCGACCCTGTCCCGCGAGGTGTTCACCGTGGCCGACAGGATGTTGACGTGCTGGTCGGACAGGACCCGCGTGACGTCCGAGAGCAGCCTTGCCCGGTCCAGCGCCTCGATCTGGATCGAGACCAGGAAGACCGAGGACGCCGTGGGGGCCCATTCAACAGCGAGCATGCGCTCGGGCTGGGCCTTGAGCTGCTCGATGTTCGTGCAGTCGGCCCGGTGCACGGAGACGCCGTTGCCGCGGGTGACGAAGCCCATGATCTTGTCGCCGGGGACGGGCGTGCAGCACCTGGCCAGCTTGACCCAGACGTCGTCGACGCCCTTCACGATCACGCCGGGGTCGCCGGCGGTGCGCTTGCGCTCGCGGCGGTCGCCGGGCAGCGTCGGCAGGGTGGACTCGGCGAGGTCCTCCTCCGCGCCCTGCTCGCCGCCGAGCGTGTGCAGCAGGCGCTGGACGATCGACTGGGCGGAGACGTGGTTCTCGCCTACGGCGGCGTAGAGGGCTGAGATGTCGGCGTAGTGCAGGTCCAGGGCGATGGAGGACAGGGCCTCGCTGGAGAGCAGACGCTGCAAGGGAAGGCCCTGCTTGCGGATGGCCTTCGCGATCTGCTCGCGGCCCTGCTCGATCGCCTCCTCGCGGCGCTCCTTGGTGAAGTGCGCGCGGATCTTGTTCCGCGCGCGCGGGGAGGCCACGAAGCCGAGCCAGTCCCGGCTCGGGCCCGCGGTCGGCGCCTTGGAGGTGAAGATCTCGACGACGTCGCCGTTGTCCAGCTTGGACTCCAGCGGCACCAGCCTGCCGTTGACGCGGGCGCCGATGCAGTGGTGGCCGACCTCGGTGTGCACCGCGTACGCGAAGTCCACCGGAGTCGATCCCGACGGCAGCGGGACCACGTCGCCCTTCGGCGTGAAGACGTAGACCTCGGAGGCGGACAGGTCGAAGCGCAGGGCGTCGAGGAACTCGCCCGGGTCGGCCGTCTCGCGCTGCCAGTCCAGCAGCTGCCGCAGCCAGGCCATGTCGCCGGCGGGGCCCGCGTCCCCCGTCTTGTCGCCGGAGTTGCCCGCGCGGGCGTCCTCCTTGTACTTCCAGTGCGCGGCCACGCCGTACTCCGCGCGGCGGTGCATGGAGTGCGTGCGGATCTGCAGCTCGACCGGCTTGCCCTCGGGCCCGATCACCGTCGTGTGCAGCGACTGGTACATGTTGAACTTGGGCATCGCGATGTAGTCCTTGAACCGGCCGGGGACCGGATTCCACCGCGCGTGGATCGTGCCGAGCGCCGCGTAGCAGTCGCGCACCGACTCGACCAGGACCCTGATGCCCACCAGGTCGTAGATGTCGCCGAAGTCGCGACCGCGCACGATCATCTTCTGGTAGACGCTGTAGTAGTGCTTCGGGCGGCCGGTGACCGTGGCCTTGATCCGTCCGGCGTGCAGGTCGCCCTGGACCATGTCGGTCACCTGGGCCAGGAACTCCTCGCGCTTGGGCGCGCGCTCGGCGACCAGGTGCACGATCTCGTCGTACATCTTCGGGTAGAGGATCGCGAAGGCGAGGTCCTCGAGCTCCCACTTGATCGTGTTCATGCCCAGCCGGTGCGCCAGCGGGGCGTAGATCTCCAGGGTCTCCCGGGACTTCTGCTCCTGCTTCTCCCGCTTCATGTAACGCATGGTGCGCATGTTGTGCAGCCGGTCGGCCAGCTTGATGACCAGCACGCGGATGTCCCTGGCCATCGCCACGACCATCTTGCGCACGGTCTCGGCCTGGGCCGCCTCGCCCAGCTTGACCTTGTCCAGCTTGGTCACGCCGTCGACCAGCAGCGCGACGGTGTCGCCGAAGTCCCGGCGCAGCATATCCAGGCTGTAGTCGGTGTCCTCGACGGTGTCGTGCAGCAGGCCCGCGCACAGCGTCGGCACGTCCATGCCGAGCTCGGCCAGGATCGTGGTCACCGACAGCGGGTGGGTGATGTACGGGTCGCCGCTCTTGCGCCGCTGGCCGCGGTGGTACTTCTCGGCCACCTGGTACGCGCGCTCGAGCAGCCGCAGGTCGGCCTTCGGGTCGGAGGCGCGCACGATGCGGAAGAGCGGCTCGAGCACCGGATTGGGCCCGCCGGCCCTGGCCCCGCCGAGCCGGGCCAGGCGGGCACGGACCCGGCTGGAGGGCTGCGAGGGCGGCGCCGGGGACGGAGCGGGCACGGGAGCGGGAGCCGCGGCGGCCGTCGACAGGGACGGCCCGGGAGCCGGGGCGGACGAGAGCGGGGACGGCACGGGAGCCGAGGCAGCCGGGGACTGGACCAGAGACGGCACGGGAGCCGGGGCGGGTGCAGACGGGGATGGCAGGGGAGCCGAGGCAGCCGTCGACAGGGACGGCCCGGGGAGCTGGGCCGCCGAAGCGGACACGGCAGCCGAGGCCGGTGCGGACGGGGACGGCACGGGAGGCAGGGCGGCCGGAGAAGCAGGCGGCTGCGGCGGCGCGGCCGGAACCGGCACCGCTGCCGCCGAAGGGCGCGGCGTGGGCGGCACGGGGTCGTGCCATGTGTCCGGCGCGGCCGTTTCGGCCTCGGGCGTCGTCGTCAAGCCACCGCCTCCTGCTCTCCAGACTCGCGCTGCCTGTCCACCCATGGTATCCGGTGGATGGCTCCGGATCACAGCGACTGATCAGATCAGGCGCTGATCAGACCGTGAGCAGGGCTTTCACCGGCAAAGACGGGTTCTCGGCGGCCAGCCGGGCCCGTCCGGGCAGGAAGCTCAGCTCGAGCAGCACGGCCACCCCGACGGTCCGCGCGCCGCACTCGCCGATCGCCTGAAGGGCCGCCGCGGCGGTGCCCCCGGTGGCCAGCACGTCGTCCACGATCAGCACCCGGTCGCCCGGCTGGAAGGAGTCCCGCCGGATCTCCAGCACGGCCTCGCCGTACTCCAGCTCGTAGGAGACGGCGTGCACCTCGCCGGGCAGCTTGCCCGCCTTGCGCACCGGCACGAAGCCGAAGCCGCCGGTCACGGCCACCGGCGCGGCCAGGATGAAGCCGCGGGCCTCGAGGCCGACCACCTTGGTCGCGCCGAGCTCCTTCGCGATCCGGATGAACTCGCCGGTCATCGCGGCGAAGGCGAGCGGGTCGGCGAGCAGCGGGGTGATGTCCTTGAAGACGATCCCGGGCTTGGGGTAGTCGGGCACGTCCCGGATCCTGGAGCTCAGGAGCGCGGGCAGTTCTGCGGCCGTATCGGCGTAGGTCGGCTGGGTCACCGGAGCACAGTACCGCGCAGGAAGCTCGCTGCGCTCGCTTGGAAAGGCCGCGGTGTGCATGGCACTTGCCTTTCCAAGCGAGCGCAGCGAGCTTTACCTCTTCTTCTTGTTGCTGCGCGGCTGCGGGCGCTGGTTGCCGCGCGGCTGCACGTCACGCGGCTGCGTGGACTGCGATCCCGGCGCAGGCCCGGTGATCTTGATCGTGCCCGCGCCCACCGCCCGGGTCTCGGCCGCGCCGACCGCCACCGACTCCGCGTCCTGCGGAGCCGCGGACGCGCTCGCCCGCGCCGCCGACTTCTCCGCCTTGGCCGCCATCTTGGCCTCGTGCGAGCGGACCGCCGGGTTGCGCTCCTTGATCCAGACCAGCAGCGGCGCCGCGAGCAGGATCGAGGAGACAGTGCCGGCGGCGATGCCGACGAACAGCGCGAGCGCGATGTCCTGGAGCACCGTGGCCTGGGAGAGCACACCGCCGATCATCAGCGCGATGACCGGGATGACCGCGATCAGCGAGGTGTTCAGCGAGCGCATCAGGGTCTGGTTGACGGCCAGGTTCGCGGCCCGTCCGTAGCCCATGCGATCGGTGTCCACCTGCAGCCGCTTGTTCTCCTTGATCTTGTCGAACACGACGACCGCGTCGTAGATCGCGTAACCGAGGATGGTCAGGAAGCCGGTAACGGTGGCCGGGGAGACCTCGAGGCCGGACCAAGCGTAGACGCCGAGGGTGATCACGACCACGTTGAGCAGCGAGACCAGGGCGGCGGCGGCCATCTGCCACTCGAAGAAGATGGCCATGTAGATCGAGACCAGGACCAGGAAGACGATCAGCGCCTCGACCGCGTCCTTGGAGACCTGGTGGCCCCAGCTCGCGCCGACCGACTCCACGGTGATCGAGTTGACCTTCACCCCGGCGGCCTTGGCCAGGTCGGTCTTGAGCGCGTTCTCGGCCGCGGGCGAGATCACCGGAGTGGTGACGGTGACCTCGTGGCCCGCGCCGCCGGTGGTGACGGTCAGCTGCTGCACGACCGGGGCGCTCACGCCGTTGTTGATGGCGATCGAGGTGGCCTCGGTGGTGGACAGCGAGTTGGTCGGCACGGTGAGCACCGAGCCGCCGGTGAAGTCCACGCTGAAGTGCAGGCCGCGCACGCCGAGGCCGAGCAGCGCCAGCAGCAGGATCACGCCGAAGGACGCGAACCAGCGCCGACGGCGGCCGACGATCTCGATCGAGGTCTCGCCGCTGTACAGCCGGTTGCCGAGGGTGCGGAAGTTGTTGATCCTGGACATCTCAGGCCTCCACGCTCTCGTCGCTGGATTCGTCGTTCGCCGCGGCCTCTTCGGCCTCCAGGCGGCGACGCTCGGCGATGGTCATCCGGCCGCGCGCGCCAGCCCGGGGACCGGCGCCGGCGGCCCGCCGGGGCGCACCGAGGCTCTCCGGGTCGAGGCCGGACCACGGATGGCCGTTGCCGAAGAAGTTCGTCCGGGAGAACAGGGTGACCACCGGCATGGTGAACATGAACACGACCACCAGGTCGATCACGGTGGACAGGCCCAGGGTGAAGGCGAAGCCCTGCACCGAGCCGACGGTCAGCTCGTAGAGCACCACGGCCGCGATCAGCGTCACCATGTCGGAGGCGACGATCGTGCGGCGGGCGCGCAGCCAGCCCTGGCGGATCGCGGAGCGCAGGGATCTGCCCTCGCGCAGCTCGTCGCGGAGTCGTTCGAAGAACACGACGAAGGAGTCCGCGGTGATACCGATCGCGACGATCAGACCGGCCACGCCCTCGAGCGAGAGGGTGAAGCCGATCAGCGGTCCGAACAGGCAGGCCAGCGCGTAGGTGAGCGAGGCCGCGACCACGAGGCTGGAGATCGCCGCGAGGGACAGGCCGCGGTAGTACACGATGACGTAGAGGAAGACCAGCGCCAGGCCGATCGCGCCGGCGATCAGGCCGCCCTGCAGTTCGGAGCCGCCGAGCGTCGGGGAGACGATCGAGACCTGGCTCTGCCCGAAGTTCAGCGGCAGCGAGCCGTAGTTCAGCGTGGTGGCCAGCTGGTTGGCCTGGGCCTCCGTGAACGATCCTGTGATGGTGGCGCTGCCGGTGGTGATCGCGCCCTGCACGACCGGGGCCGACTCGACCACGCCGTCCAGGGCGATCGCGAACGCGCCGCTCCCCTCGCTGGACTGCTCCTCGCTGTAGAGCGTGGAGGTCTCGGTGGCGAACTCCTTGGAGCCGACCGAGTTGAAGGTCAGGTCGATCTCCCACTGGCCGGTGGGCACGCCGTTCGCCTCGACCGGGGTCGCGGTGGCGTTGCTGACGTTCTTGCCGTCGATCACCGAGGGCGCGAGCAGATACTTGTTGCCCGAGGAGTCACAGGTGGCGAGGTAGTCCGTCGCCGGGACCTTGTTGACGGTCCCCGTGTAGTCCTTGTTCGAGCAGTTGAGCTTCTGGTACGCGGCGTACGCGGCGTTCGCCTGCGCGGAGGCCGAGGCCGAGGCGCTGGCAGCCGCGCCGGTGGCGCTGGCACTCGCCGAGGCGCTCGCGCTCTTGCTCGCGGTGGCGCTGGTCGGGGCGTCTGCCGAGGCGCTGGAGCTGGCGGCGTCGGCCTTCGCGGTCTCCGACTCGGACTGGCCGGTCGCCTTCTCGCTGGCACTCGCGCTGGAGCTCGCGGCTGCCGAGGCGCTCGCCTTGGCGGTGCTCGAGGCCGCGGCGGACGCGGTGCCGGTCGCCTTGGCGGTCGAGGTGCCGCTGGCCGAGGCCGAGGGGGTCGCCGTGGTCGTCGTGGACCCGGCGGCGGCCTCCGTCAGCACGGGGCGGAAGTACAGGTGGGCGGTGGCGCCGATGGCGTTCACCGTGGACTGCGAGTACTGGCCGGGGATCTCGGCGTCGATCGTGTTCGAGCCCTCCTGCGTGACCGTCGCCTCGCTCACGCCGTAGCCGTTGACACGCTCCTGCATGATGCCCACGGCCTGGCCCATGTCCGCGGCCGACGGGGTCCCGCCATTGGGCATGTCCGCGGTGAACACCGCGCTGGTGCCGCCGGCGAGGTCGATCGCGAGCCGCGGGTGCGTGGCGTGGACGCCGAACATCGTCGCGTAGAGCGCGACCAGGATCACCCCAAGGGCGATCAGCGGCCTCCAGGGCCGCTGATCCGCAGCCCCCCGGCTCCGGGTCGAGAGCAGGCCGGAGTACTTGTTGCTCCGTGCCTTTTTCGCAGCCACCTTCAGTCTCCTCGGTTCATGACATCGCAGATCGGCACGTCGGCGTCCGGTGGGGCGGACGGCGCGCGCCGGTACCGCACTCGCTGCCGGAATGTCCGTTCCGCCCGGTATGAGGACGGGGACGGCGCCGGGTCGGTTCCGCGGTTCCCCTCGCCAGTTTTAAGGCGTGGCCCCGTCAGCCGACCTTCTGCTCGTCCTTCGCGTCCTCGGGGGAGGCCTCCGACGCGGGGGTCTCCTCGACGGAGGTCTCCTCGGCCGCGGCCGACTCGTCGACCTCGGACTCCGCCTCGTCCTCGGAGCCGTAGCCCTCGAGCTCGGGCTCCTCCGGGGGCACGACGCCGGCGATGGACTGCTTGGTGAACTTGAGCTTCACGCCGGGCGTGGTCTCGACGACGACGTACTCGTCGGTCAGGTCGGTGACCGTGCCCACGAGCCCCCCGATGGTGCGCACCTCGGCGCCGACCACCAGCGCGGACCGCATCATCTGCGACTGCGAAGCCTGCTTCTTGCGGTTCCGGGTGGCCATGAAGATCATCAGGCCGCCGAAGACGACGATGTAGATCAGAATCAAGCTGCTCACTGTTGTCGGCTGTTCTTCCGGGATCGCGCCTTGGCGGACCAGGGCTGCGGTCGGTCTTGGGAGCACCGGCACGCGGGCGGGCACTCCAGGTCACGCGGAGTCTATGCGGTCATACTTGGCGAGACAATCAGGCGCACGTCCGCACGGGCCGATGTTCGCCGAACAGTGACCCGCCGCCTGGAGCATACGGTACTCCCCCACCAGGGAACCTCGATGATCGGACCCTGTCTACCTGCGGAACCGTCCGACAGGTGGACAGGGCGGGAACTGCGACGGAGTACGGCCCTCAGCAAGCCCTATGCGGTTTTCTTACCCCGCTATCAGGTATCAGAGCCAGGTAACGGAGCGTGACACGGCCGCCCTGTTCCCGCTCGACTCAGGCTCCGGCCTCGGGGAACAGCGTCTCCTGCCCGGCGCCGGGCGCGCTGCGCGGCATCGGCAGGCCCAGGTGCCGCCAGGCCGCGGCGGTCGCGATCCGGCCGCGCGGGGTGCGGGCGAGCAGGCCCTGGCGCACCAGGAAGGGCTCGGCGACCTCCTCGACGGTGTCGGTCTCCTCGCCGATGGCCACCGCGAGGGTGGACAAACCCACAGGTCCGCCGCCGAAGAGGTTGAGCAGCGCGCCGAGCACCGCCCGGTCGAGCCGGTCGAGCCCGCGCTCGTCCACCTCGTATACCGCGAGCGCCGCGCGGGCCGCCTCGACCGTGCCCCGGCCGTCCCCCTTGACCTCGGCGAAGTCGCGCACGCGGCGCAGCAGCCGGTTGGCGATACGCGGGGTGCCGCGGGAGCGCGAGGCGATCTCGCCGGCGGCCTCGGCGTCGACGTCGAGATCGAGCAGCCGCGCGGAACGGTGCACGACCTTCTCCAGGTCGGCCGGCTCGTAGAACTCCATGTGCGCGGTGAAGCCGAAGCGGTCGCGCAGCGGCGCGGGCAGCAGGCCGGATCGGGTCGTGGCGCCGACCAGCGTGAACGGCGGCAGTTCGAGCGGGATGGCGGTGGCGCCGGGGCCCTTGCCGACGATCACGTCGACCCGGAAGTCCTCCATCGCCATGTACAGCATCTCCTCGGCGGGCCGGGACATGCGGTGGATCTCGTCGAGGAAGAGCACCTCGCCCTCGCTGAGCGAGGAGAGGATCGCGGCCAGGTCCCCCGCGTGCTGGATCGCCGGGCCCGAGGTGATCCGGATCGGCATGGCGAGCTCGTTGGCGATGATCATCGCCAGGGTGGTCTTGCCGAGGCCGGGCGGGCCCGCCAACAGGATGTGGTCGGGCGTGGTGCCGCGGCCCTTGGCTCCGTGCAGCACGAGTTCGAGTTGCTGGCGGACCTTGTGCTGGCCGACGAAGTCGACGAGCGTCTTCGGACGCAGCGCCGTCTCTATGGCGCGCTCCTCCTGGTCAGCGCTGCCGTCCACGAGCCGATTCTCCGACATGTATGACTATCCCCCGTCTAGCGGCGCATCGAGCGCAGCGCGGCGCGTAGCAGAACCGGAAGTTGCGGGCTCTCGCCCTTCGCCTCGGCCTCGACAGCCAGCGGCTCCACCTCGGCCAGGGCGCCCTCGGCGTCCCGGGCGGTCCACCCGAGCCCGGTCAGCGCCTCGAGCAGTTGGCCGCGCCACGGGGTGACGCCCGGAGCGGCGGGTGCGCCGGAGCGCCCGGCCGGAATCTTGCCGGTCGGGTCGCCGAGCCTGCCCTTGAGCTCGATCAGCAGCTTCTGCGCGCCCTTGGGCCCGATGCCCGGCACCAGTGTCAGCGCCTTGACGTCCTGGGTGGCGAAGATGGTGCGCAGGGTGTCCGGCCGGTGCGTGGCCAGCATCGCCATGGCCACGCGCGGGCCCACGCCGCTGGCCGTCTGCGCGACCTCGAAGACCACCCGCTCGTCCTCGGTGGCGAAGCCGTAGAGGGTCAGCGAGTCCTCGCGCACGATCAGCGTGGTGTGCAGCCGGGCGGACTGACCGGGCGTCAGTTCGGCGAGCGTGTCCGGATTGCAGTGCACCAGCAGCCCGACCCCGCCCACCAGGACGACCGCGCCCTCCGGGGCGAGCGAGACGACCTCGCCCTCGACGAAGCTGATCACCTGAAGCCTCCACGCTGACGTCCGCGAACTCTGTGCAGGGGAACGCTACCGGAGTCCGCCGACAGTCCCTGCCTTTGCATCGCCTCGGCGATCCGGTCGGCCGCGCCGCCGCGCCAGACATGGCAGATGGCCAGGGCCAGCGCGTCGGTGGCGTCCACCGGCTTGGGCGCCTCGGCGAGCTTGAGCACCCGCACGACCATCGCGGCGACCTGCTCCTTCTGCGCCCGGCCGTCCCCGGTGACCGCGGCCTTGACCTCGCTGGGCGTGTGCAGCGCGACCGGAAGGCCGCGCCGCGCGGCGGCGACCATGGCGACGCCCGCGGCCTGGGCCGTGCCCATGATGGTGCGCACGCCCTCCTGCGCGAACATCCGCTCCACCGCGACCGCGTCCGGCTGGTATTCGTCGAACCACTCGGCGATCTGCATGTCGATGCTGAGCAGCCGCTCGTGGATCGGCGCGCCGGCCGGGGTGCGGATCACCCCGGCCGCGACCATCGTGATCGGCGCGCCGAGGCGTCCGTCCACCAGGCCGATCCCCATCCGGGTCAGGCCGGGGTCCACTCCGAGCACGCGCATTCGCTCAATCTATCCGGTCCGCCGCCTCGGCGGACCGGATGATCGCGCGCTCAATCGACGAGGCCGATTCGTTCCTGACGCACTATCGGCACGCACTCGGCCGCGGTCTCGAAGTCGCCGTCGAGATGGAGAATCGTCAGATTACGCCGTATGCCGGTCGCAACGACGAGGTAGTCCGCTACCGAAAGCGCCTGATGCATGCTGCGCACGGCCAGCTTTCGCCGAACGGTCGCAACAATCTCCCACGCGTCGTCCGGGACTGGAACCCAGGGGTAACGCTCCAAGAGGTGCCGTTCGACCCGCTCGAACTGCTTGGCGTCGGCCAGCGCCAGGGCCTCGGTCAAGACGGGATCGCAGATGGCGACGAGGCCCCGGTCGACGGCTTCCTGCCATGACTCGTCCACCTCGTTGCGGAAGATTCGGACCAGCGCGCTCGTATCCACCAGGTAACTCACTGGTCGAGGTCCTCGTAGCGCTCGAAGTGGAAACCGCCTTGCTCGACGACCTGCTCGAGTTCGAGCCTGGCCACGCGGCGACGCGTCCGAGCCTCGTCGACCGCTTGCTGCAGGGCGTGGGCGACGGTCTCCTTCTTCGTCCCTGTGCCGAGCGCGATGGCTGCCTCGGCGAGAAGCGAGTCGTCAATATCGATGAGCGTCTTGGACATACCGGCCTCCGAATCAACGGCGAGCATAGATGGCTACGTCGAGTATATCCGATGCGTCGATGTATATACACTCGACTTGCCCATAGAAGTACACGGCCCAGTGGGGGACATCGCGTCGCACTTAAGAGGGCGAGACATGGCGTAATGCCCGTATTCGTCCTTGTGGTTTAGGGTTTACAGGGCCGTTGATCTCCGGGTTTGCCGGTCTCGCGGGGTGCCTTCACGCGTTCTGGTGAAACTCTTCCGGTTCG
>Ga0302314_10000281_pt1 | contig 91814 bp, 100 predicted proteins | sample III_Palsa_N2_3_FD_200533 | JGI IMG/M metagenome (GOLD analysis project Ga0302314, IMG submission 200533) | Peat permafrost microbial communities from Stordalen Mire near Abisko, Sweden - III_Palsa_N2_3 | ecosystem: Environmental > Terrestrial > Soil > Palsa > Peat permafrost | place: Sweden...
ACCTGCGCGCCACCGCCGCACGCGAAGTGGCCGAGGAGACCGGCCTGATCGCCGACCCCGCCGACGTGCAGCTGCACGCGATGGTGGTCGACCAGCGAGGCGGACTCCCGCGCGCCACCGTGGTCGCCTCCATCACCCGCTTCACCGGCACGCCCGAACCAAGGGAACCGCACCTGATCCGCCGTTGGACCTGGCACCGCGTGGACGACGTGCCCCAACCGCTGTTCAAGCCGAGCTTGGATGCGCTGTCCGTGGTCTTCCCTGACGTCTTCCACCCGGAGCAACTGCCGCAGCTCTACCCGATCGCCGCCGGACCGGCCGAATTCCCCCGGGCCCGCCAACCGGAGCCTCCTCACCAGGAGGTGAGGCACCAGTGATCGACGGATGGACCACCACCAGCTCCGGCACCCTGCACGTCGGCCAGCGGATGAGTCTGCGGCGCGACGAGATCCGCCGCCCTAGCGGTACGCCGGGCGCCTACGAGTACATCGAACTGGCAGACGGCGTCCGGATCGCCGCCATCGACGACCAACACCGCATCGCCCTTGTCCAGGAGGACGTCTACGTCGCCGGGGAACGCCTGACGATGCTGCCCGGTGGCGGCTGCGAGTCCTTCGAAACACCGCAGCAGGCGGCGGAGCGCGAACTGGCCGAGGAGGCTGGGATCACCGCGAGCCGGATCCAGCTGCTCACCGTGATGTGGCGGATGCCAGGCGGCGCCAGGACCCGCGAGTACCTGTACCTTGCCCGCGGTCTGTCGCTGGGCCAGCACCATCGGGAAGCCAGCGAGGGGGACATGACCCTGCACTGGGTTCCGATCACCGAGGCCGTCGAGATGTGCCGCGACGGCCGGATCACGGAGGCAGGAACCCTGGCAGCCGTCCTCCTCGCCGCCCTACAGCTCACCAACGAACCCGACCAACCTGACACAGGCGACGAGAGGAACTGAGCAACGTGGACGCGAAGTGGAACAGCGACCTCGCGGAGCTGGCCCAGACCGTTCCCGAGGACCTCGCGATGCCGGACCTCGACGAGGCCCTGCGTTTGGCTGCGAAGTACACGGCGAACGCGAACGGTCGCTGCCAGGTCTTCGGGCGGACCCGCACTGGCGAGGAACTCCTCGCCTTCCACGTGGGCTCCGGTCCCGTCCATACGGCGGTGATCGCCTGCCAGCACTCGAATGAACCCATCGGCCTACCAACGGCCGTCGAACTGCTGCGGATCCTCGGCCAGGCCGCCGACGCGGGCGATCCCCGATTGCGGGCCCACACGTTCACCGTGGTCCCGGTCTGGGACGCCGACGCCGCGCGCCGCAGCCCCGGCGTGTTCGCCCCCTACCCGACCCTGACCGACGCCCACCTGCGCTTCCACCGCGCCCACGCGCGCGATCAGCCAGAGTGGACATTCCCTGTGCACCCAGGTGAGCGCGCCGCCCTACCGGAGACCCGCGCCATGATGCGGCTGCTCAACCACACCCGTCCGGACAGCGTCGTCGGACTGCACAACAACGACTTCGGCACTGGTGCCTACTTCGTGACCGACCACCCCCACGACGGACTCGTCGACCAGCTGAGCGCCATCCCCGCACGGCACGGCCTCCCACTGGACGACAGCAGCACCGACTGCACCGGCTGGAGCCGGGCCGCACCGGCAGTGTGGGCCATGCCCGCCTCCTACCAGGAGGAGGGCGGCATCTCCACCATGCAGTACGCCGCCCGCACCCACGGCTCGATCGGCGTGATACCGGAGGTGCCCATGTGGATCAGCACCCCGCCCCCGACGCCGAACCCAGCAACCTGGCCGCAGCGCCTGCGCGAGATGGCAGACACCGCAGAGGCCGCGGTCGGACCGCTGAGCGACACCATTAACCGCACCGCTGGCGACTTCCCGCTCTGCCCGGTCGCAGCCGGCGCTCTCCAAGGACTACAAGCCACCCATCGGCAGGCCACCCAGTGCCGAGACCTGGCCCGCCCACGAGACACCGAACTCGCCACCATCATGTGGACGAGCACCTGGCTGACTCAACTGCGCCTGCCGCTGCGCACGACCGGCCTGGTCATCGGCCTGACCAGCCCGCACGAGTGCCAACACCCCATACCGGAGGCGGCACTCCTGCACGCGGTTGGCCAGCTCGCCCAACTGACCGCGGCCCTTGGGCAGGTCCGGCCGCCGCAGCTCCAACCACTCTGGCGGCCGGTCCGCGCGCAACTCGCCACGGTGCTGACCACCGCCGCCTACGCCGTGCGCCGGAAGAGCGCGATCATCGACCACCTGGAGCGGTGACATGAGCGACAGCAACGAGCAGTTCGCGAACCCGCAGGAATACTGGGGATCGTTCTGGCCGTCGGCGGGCGAGGACACGGGAGGGGCGCCACCGGTCGAGCGGATGAACTGGACCCAGTACCCCGGCCACGGACCCAGCACGGACTTCCTCCAGAATCCTCGGACCGCGCTGGAGATCGGCGCGGCGACGTGCGTCGCTGGCGTCGCGCTCGCCCGCCTGACCGGAGCGGAGGTCACCTGCGTCGATTTCTCAGCCACGCAGATGGAACGGGCACGCCGATGGTGGGGCAGCGAGCCCGGAGTCACCCTCGTCGAAGCGGATGTCCTCGCCTTTCTCGCGACCACGGGCCGCTTCTGGGACTGCATTTACAGCGACTGGGGGGCGGCGTTCTTCATCGACCCGGAGGTTCTCCTACCGTTGGTGTTGGCACGGCTGACCCCGGGTGGCCTTTTCGCCTTCTCCAGCGTCGAGCCCCTCCCCCCTTGTTACGGTCCGCAGATCCTGTACGGCAACGGATATCGGGGGCACGCACTGGCGATCGTGCGCTGGATGCTCAGCCCTGATCAGTGGACGCAAGCTCTCCAACAACACGGATTCGAGCACATCGACGTACACGTTCTCCCGGGCCCGGACGGTGATCTCGTCGGCACACTGATGGGGCGGGGGTACGCCCCGACAGACGTGCCCACGGGGGGACCAGGCATGTCGGCCTGAACCGACCTACCGCCAGGCTTCGTGGCGTGCGCGGTCTCGGCCTCGGCTCCTGCGTTCGAGAGCCGTGCGGCGTAGAAGGCCCGGGTGCCGGTGGGTGGGGATGGCACTGTAGTCCTGGCCCGGGATCGCAGTGACGACGTCTTTGGCGGCCGGTGCCCAGAACGAGCACGGCTCGGGTTCGGCGGTAAGCCGTCCGTCGGGCTGCTCGAAGCGGATGATCAGGGTGATGGTGCACAGGTACCACCACGATCTGTCGGCCTCCTGCCGGCGCTCACGAACGGCAGCCTCCAGGACTTGGCCGTCCGGGAGTCGTACGGTGACCAGTGGAGGGTTGGATCCCAGGTCGGCGCGATCGATCACTACACGGTCAGCCTTCGGAAGCGTTGTGGCCAAGTGGTCGGAGCAGCCGGGGGTCGTAGGCGTACCAGTCCACTTGGCCGCCCAGGTCCACCGCGCAGCGCCACACCGCCGGCCTCCCGCTGGGATTCCAAGTCCACGCCAGCACACGTGCTGGCACCCAGCTGTTCCCCTGGGCGGCCAGCAGTACCGTCCGAGCTGACAGTGACCACATCGCCCTCGAATCCGGTGGAGCGACACGGCGCAGCATGATGGCGCTACCCAAGGCCGGGGACGCGCCGGGTGAGGACTCGATCCAATCAGTATCGAACATGCGTTCTATCTTAGTGTCTCCCCGTGCAAGCTCTCCTCGGGTGGGCATGATGGTCGGATGCCGCACTCCCACACCGCGCCTGCGCCGACGCATCCGGACCTCTGCCCGTTGTGCGTGATGCGCCGGACGGGCCGGTCGGCGATGGACGCAATCGGCCGTTACTCGCTGGCCTACGGCTCCCAGTACCGCTGCTCGGCATGCGATACCTGGTTGTGCGCGGACTGCGGAGACCGGCCCACGGCTGGCCCGGCTGTCCGCTGCACCATCTGCTCCGCCCCGCGGGAGCCGAAGGACCCGCCGGAGCCGCCTCCCGTCGATGCCTCCCTCTGGTCGGCGGGCGAGGCACGGACTTGCATCCGCCCCTTGAGGACCAAGATCGGCCGCTGTACGCACAGCCCGACAGATTGGCCGACCGTCCCAGGGGAGCCGGAGCCCGTCCGTGCGTGTTGGACCCACCTCAGCGAAGAGGAGCGCCAGAGCTGTACGCGGGCGCGGAGCTTGAGGGATGCGGAGCGGGCCAGGGCCTGGGCAGCCGGAGCGCCAGAACGCCAGCGGCTCGCCGCTGAAGCCGAAGCCGAACAACGCGCACGGCTCGCAGCCTGCCCGTGCAGCTTGCGGCTGCCCGAAGAAGCCGGACCGTTCTCCACCGACTATCCCTTCCCGAACCGCTGCAAGGAGTGCGACTCCTGGCTGTGCGCGTCGTGTGACCGGGTACGCGTGGCGATCGAGGGCGGGCAGTGCCAAACCTGCCGACCGCAAGCGACGGAACCCGCGCGGAACAGCAGCCAGGTGCAGGAGGGCCGCCCCCACTACCGGATCACGTTGCCTAGCCTCGAAGACCACTTCTTCGACGAGGCCGTTCGCCTGTTGATTCGCGCGGGGGCACGCAACGGCGGCAAGGCCCGCGTATTTGCCGTCGACATTGACCTTCCAATCTGCGCCAGCCAGGCGGAAGCGGTGGCGAACCTGAACCCGTTCGACCTCGGGTCGGACGGGGAGAAGATCGCCGTAGAGCTGTTGCCCGAAGGAGCCGAGGTGACGGTGGCTCCAGGGCTACCGCAGCCGGACCTGTCCGGCCTGGGAGACATCGATAGCTGGTGGCTCGCCAACGGATATCCGGCCAGCGACAAGAGGCACTAGCCGCAGTGAGCTGCGTCAGAGGCGGGGCTGTCAGAGGCTCCCCATAACGTGGTGGACGACACGACCCTGCAATGGAGAAGGACAGTTGAATGGAGACCGCTAAGCCCGCACCGCACCTGCCGAAAATCAAGGTGGGCGTTGCCACGAACGTCTACGCGATCAGCGCTGTCGGTACCCACCTGGTCAAGATCGGAGCCAGTTCCAATCCGGCGGGGCGGGTGGCTGCATTCCAGATCGGCTGTCCACTGGAGCTGCGCCTGTTAGGCAACTGGTGGGGTGGCACATCGGTCGAGACCTACCTGCACCGTCGGTTCGCGAGCAAATGCGTGCGCGGCGAGTGGTTCGACTTCGGCCAGCAGGACCCACTGTCGGTAATCGAGGCAACCGTGGAGGAGGCAGTGCGCTACATCGCCGCGTTGCCGCCCCGGATCATCCGCTGCTGACCGGTCCCGACAGCCCTTCCCCCTCGCACAGGTGCCAGCTCGCAGTCTGAGATCGCACAGCCCCAGGAAGGTGGCGGCGGTAGCGTCGCCTCGCAGCGAAGGCTGACCGATCTCACCAAGGCTGACGGGCCAGAATGGGAGACGGAAGACCAAGATCATGAACACCGCCTCTGGGGGGAACTGGAACTGATGAGCGAGCCCGAGCTGCTGCGCACAAAACAGGGCGCAGAGAGCACCCCGAGGCCGGACGTCCAGTTCCCGCCTGTGCAGAACGGCATGGACTACCTCCTGAGCGTCGTCGGCCACCTGGACCGGGAGAACCCCGGGCCTGGCGAACTGAAATACGCGGTGCTCCACCTCCAAGCCGCCACCGAAGTGCTACTCAAAGCCTGCCTGCTCGGCTTCGACTGGCGGCTGGTGTTCAGCAGGGTGGACGGCGCTGACGAGGTGCTTCTCAAGAAGGGTGCGTTCAAGAGCTGTGGCATAGAGGATGCGATCAAGCGACTGCGAGAGCAAGGCGTTGACATCCCGCCCGCAGCCAAGGCGGAGATCACCGCCCTCGGAGAACAGCGCAACCGGCTCCAGCACTACGGCCTGACCGACACCGCCGCTGCCGTTGAGGCTCGCGCCGTGCGTGTCCTGGACTTCCTGGTCGGCTTCGTAGACGAGTACCTCGGCCCCGGCTTGGACGAAGGCCAGGATGCCCAACACCTGGACAACGTCATGGGGAAGGTGAAAGCCTCCCTGACCCGCATCAGCAGCTTCGTCGCGACAAGGATGGACCGCCTAGCTGCGCAGCTGGCCCCGGTGAAACACACGACTATCCAGTGCCCAGACTGCCATCAGTGGGCACTGGTGTGCGACGGCGAATACCATAACTGCCTCTTCTGCCCTAGGGAGTGGAGCATCGAGGAACTACCCCTGGCCTACACGGTGGAGATCTTCGGACGCTCGCTCCGTGACTTCCGCAAGACTGGCTTCTACGTCGAGACCTGCCCGACCTGCGAGCAGGACGCCCTGCTCGCAGGCGTGAGCGTGGCCGACGACCCGGAGTTGGCCGGCGACTTCTGCTTCGCATGCTCGGAGTGGTTCAGCGGACTCGAGCAGTGCCTGCGGTGTGGCCAGCCGTTCCATCCGGTAGAGGAAGAAGCCATCTGCGGCGAGTGCTTTAGCGACATGGCGAACCGGGACTAGCGATGGCGCCTCATGGCACCAGCCTCCGTGCTGAGACATGCGCTGGTGGGACCGAGTCCTCGTGACTGGTCGATTGGACAAGGACGGCCAGTAGTCCTCAGCCCTCTGTCGGGCCGCTCCTGGCGACCCCAGCTCGGCGCTCGTCCGAGCTCGGTTCAGACGAGGCCGCGGTAGCTGGTCGAGCGAGGAGCGCCTCAGCCGACGACCACCTGCACGGTCAACCTTGGAGGGGGCCAACTATTCGCTGGTTGGGCTTCGGTGAGATCGGTCAGCCCTCGCTGCGACAGGACAGGTAGGGGTGATCTAGATCACTGGCGGGAGGCCAGAAGTGCCGATTTTCTGTGCTAAGTTCCGTGGTCCACAACTCAAAAGGTGACCCCGGCGGTGCGCTAACACCCCGGGGTCCGGCACAAGGAGCTAGCACTCCATATGCGGGTCCATCGTATCGCGCACGTGCGCGACTTCCTCGTCCTGCCCAACTACCTCCTCCAGGACCGCCGCCTGAGCTACACCGCCCGCGGTCTGCTCGCAGACCTTCTCTCCCGCCCGGACGGCTGGCGCGAGGACGGCCGGCACATGGCCGACAGCAGCCCGCAGGGGCGCCTGGCCGTCAGCCGGGCACTGCGGGAACTGACCGCAGCGGGGTACTACCGGGTCGACAAAGTGCGCCAGTCCGACGGCACCTTCGTCAGCGAGGCCCACGTCTTCGACGTCCCTCAGCAGGTCGGACCGAGTCCCACCCGTCCGGGAACCGGTGCAGCAGGGTCTGGAAACCGTGGCTCCAACCCCGTAAAGGACCGTGAGAAAGAACCCTTCCCCCCAGCCCCGGCGGCGGGGAAGCAGCCGAAGGGCTGCGATCCGCGTACCCCGGCCACCGGGGAGGGCGGGCGGGAGCCTTCTGGCCAGGGAACTTCGCCGACCGACCAGCCCGTCGGCGAGGCGGTTGCGGTACTCCTGCGAGTGATCCGCTCGGAGCGGCGGCTGCGGCTGGGCACGATGGAGGCGCTGGAACTCGCTCCGCTGGTCGCCTCCTGGTTGGAGCGTGGCAGCACCCAGGAAGACCTGTCTCAGGCCCTGCTGCCGGGACTACCTGCGCAGATAGCCTCGTCCGCTCGGCTCCTGCGCCATCGGCTGATCCACAAGATGCCGCCGGTCCCGGAGACCACACCGGCCCCCGCAGCCACGGCGCGCTGGTTCGAATGCGGCACCTGCGGCGACCCGGTCGCGCAGGAAGGCATCTGTCGGCCGTGCGCGGGGCTGGGTGGGCGAAAGGTAGCAGTGGGCCAGGGGGAGGCAGCCACGGCGCGAGGTGGGGCCCTTGTCAGGGCCGCCATGCGGGCAGGTCGGGGCCAACTGGCTGACAATCGTGCCTGACCAGAGGGGGAAGGACTGGTCTGCGGCTCGGGACACCAGGCCGCCCAGTTTCGGAGGCCATCCCGCTGGCACGGCACCGGTCTGTCTGAACGGTCTAGCCGTCCGCTCGCCGCTGCAGGCGAGGGACACCCGCGACGACCGATGCCGCGCCTACCATCGGTGGCGTCAGGATGCGATCATTCCGTCCCCTCACGATTGCTAGCGCCGACCTCTGACGGCAAGTCGACAGTTGTGGAAGGGATTCGGTGGAAGCGTCGCAAGGCGCCGCCCGACAGAGCTGCAGGTCACCACTACAGACGGACGGGAAGCGAGGCCAGACCGCGGACCAGGCGTGTCTCGCGCCAGGCCAGTTGCTCCACCGGTTCGGCGAGCATGATGTTGGGATGGCGGACGAGAAGGGTGCGCAGGGCGATGGCGACCTCGGCCCGTGCCAACGGCGCACCCAGACAACGGTGGATCCCATGCCCGAAGGCCAGGTGGGACGCCGCGTCCCGATCGAGGTCGAGGGTGTCCGGATCGGGGAAGACAGCGGGGTCGCGGTTGGCGGCGCCGAGGGCGACGAGCACCGGCATGCCGGCCTCGACCGCATGGCCCCCGATGGTCGTCGCCTCCCTGGTCCATCGGAACGTGGACAAGGCCACCGGGGAGTCGTAGCGGAGCAGTTCGTCCACGGCGGCCTCGACCTGGGCCGGGTCCCCGCTGAGGCGTGCGAGGGCCTCCGGGTACTGGAACAGCGCCAGTAGCGCATTGCCGATGGCGTTAGTGGTCGTCTCGTGACCCGCGATGAGCAGCAGGGCCGCCATGGAGGTGAGTTCGATCTGGCTGAGAGTCTCGCCGTTGAGGTCCCGTGCCGTCAGCAGGCGGCTGAGGAGGTCGTCGCCTGGGCTGCGTCGCTTGGTGGTCACCAGCTGGTCCATATACTCGGCCACGGCGTGCGATGCGTCGTCGATGGTCTTCGGCGCATGGGCGGCGAATAGCTGGCCCGACAAGTGCCGCAGTTGGTCGCGGTCCTCTTCGGGGACGCCCAGCAGTTCACCAATCACCGTGACGGGCAGCGGGGCCGCCAGTGCCTCGACGAGGTCCACCCGGGGGGTGTCGAAGGCGTCGATGAGCTGTTCGGCGACGCTTTCGATGTAGGGGCGCAAGCGGGCGACGGTCCCGGTACTGAAGGCTCCGGCGACCAAGCGCCGCAGTCTGGCGTGGTCCGGTGGGTCGGTGGCCAGCATCGTCTGGGAGACAGCGGGATGGAGGGATCGGGAAGAGCCGCGGTCTGCGAAGAACTCTTCGGTGTTCTTGGACAGGCTGGCGTCCAGGAGGGCTTCGCGGGCCTCAGCGTGTCCGGTCACCAGGTAGCTTGCTCTGCTGCCTTCGTCCATTCGCTGGACCGGGGAGCCGGCGCGCAACCGGGCGAGGGCTGGGTAGGGGGAGCGGCTGTCGGCCGCCCGGTCCGAGCGTTGCGTCATGGTCCTCTAAGCCTCGGGTGCGCCGACGGTGACGGTCGGCTTTGGGGTGTTGGCTACAAATGTCTTGGCCACTGAGCGTAGCCACTCGGCCTCGGCACGCAGGTCCCCATCACGGGCGTGGGTGCCTGGTGCCGCCGGTGCGGGGTCTTCCTCGCGGTCTTGGCCCTCGCGGATCGCGCGTAGGGCGTCAACGAGGACTGCGGCCTCGACGCGGGCCTCGATCGCTTCGGGTGAGTGGCCTTGGGCGGTGAGGATCTGAGTGGCCCGGTCCTGGACGAGCCGGGAGCGGTAGGCACGCACGCACAGGATTCCGTCGAGGACCTCGATCACACGTCGGTGCAAGGTGAGATCGCTGACCGCGTTCTCCACGTCCACGTGCCGAAGGACGATTTCGGGGAAGGCTTCGGTGAAGACAGTCCACAGCGGCAGGATGTCCTCGGTAGCCTTCCGTTCCCAGCGCAGGCGCTGCATCTGGCGCACCTTCCAGGTGACGACCGGCATGGTGAGGCCGATGGTGACCAGCAGGGCGGACAGAGCCGGAGTGGTGACGGTGAACGCGCAGTCGGCCGGGGTGAGCAGACTGGTGCACTTCTGGTCGCGGGCGACGACCACGGTCCCGGCCAGCACGGTGGTGATCGTGAAGACCTTGAAGGCGACGTAGACCAGGGCCAGAAAGCAGCCCGCCGCTACGGTGCGTAGACCGATCCGGAGGCTCTGCCGTTCTTCTCCGCGGGCCTTCCGCCAGGTCTGCCGCAAGCAGTCGAGGACGGCGAAGCCCAGGTAGACGATGTAGACCAGCGCGTACACCGTCAGTGTGAGCGGCTGGCTGGGAGCGACACCGTGGGGAGCATCCTCGACCCACAGCTTCGACGACGGTGTGAGGGCGTACATGGCGAACATGACCGCGACGGCCGCCGCCAGGAGGATCACGCGGGGTCGCACGCCTTGCCGGTCCTTGTTGGACTTGGCGTTGAGGTCCAGAAGGAAGACGGACACCGAGGCCGCTGCAGCCAGCGTGGCGCTGTTGCTCAGCAAGTGCGACAGCAGCGGCCTGATGGAGTCCTCGACATGCCGAAGTCCGTTGTTGTAGGCGCTGAAGGAGATGCCGAACGCGGTGAGCATGGCCGTCACCGGCCACGCCCCTGGCGTCCCTGCGGCTCTCCAGCCCCGTGCCCAGTAGAGGGCGCCTATGAAGAAGGCCAGGGGGAAGGCGGTGAAGACGATGGTAGAGATCATGTACGTCTTTCCTTGATAGGGCGCGTGAAGGCGGCCTTCCAGCGGGCATCCGGGCCGGTGGGCTCCTCGGGCGGCAGGAGAGTCTCGCGGTACATGCGCTGCCGAAGCAGCGTCCCGAGCATCTCGGCCTCCGTTTCGTCCTCCGGGCTGTGCCCGCAGCGACCGGACACGCGCAGGACTCCGTGCGGCTCGATGCCCACGGCCAGGAGCACATCCGGGGGGACCTCGTCGCCGCTGAGGCCGGGGTGGTCGCAAAGGATGTGGCCGACTTCGTGGGCCAGGATGTGGTACTGGTGCATCTTCGAAGTTCCCGCCGCGAAGACGATCACCTCTTTGTCGTGGAGCTCGACGCGCCAGCCGCAGGTCTGTCCGCGCAGCGGCAGTGTGTCGATGGACTTGACCTCAACAGGTTTGCCTCGCAGCCGAGAAACAGCGTCGAGCAGATGCCGCGAGTTGAAGCCGTACGGCAGATCGAGCGCGGCGAGGCGGTCAAGGCAGCGCTGACGCAAGTCTGAACTGGCCACAGCTCTCCCTCCTTGAAGCGATTCAGTGCATGGTGCTGCCCCCGGAACCACGTCTGAGCTGCGGCTTTGCTCTGTGATCGGGGGTGCACAGATCGTTGCATGGCCGCGCAAGCGGTCCTGGAAAATCTCAAGATGCGAGACAGTTGGATCTTGTCAAAGCTTAAGGTTCTGCAATATCTATTACGCAACGTAGTTGGGATTACGTGTACCCGTCACGACATTTTGTGGTAGCAAGCCGTCGGCATCCGCCATCCCTAGTGCGCGCATGTAGGTGGGAGATAAGTCCCATTCGTTGGCATGAGCGGACGGTAGTCGAGCATGTGATCTAGGTCTCACACCCCAAAAGGCGTCTCTTACCTTGCTCTTAAGTGCGGGATGGAGTCCTGGGTGAGGCGGAGGCGGCCTGCCAGTGCGTGCGATTCCGGGCTGCCGCGGCGGTGATTACTGACCTTTTCACGGTGGTGTCGGGGTGGGGCTGGTGAGCTTTAGCCCGGTTTCGGTGAGGCAGCCGTCGATGAGGTGGGGTCTGCGTTGGATCTGGGCGAGGCCGTGGCGGAGTGTGCGTTCGAGGTGTTCAGGGTCGGTGAAGGCGACGTTGGCCGTGTGGCCACGGCGTAACAGCGACCAGATCCCTTCGACCGGGTTAAGGTCCGGCGCGTAGCTGGGGAGTTGGTAGATGGTCAGCCAGTCGTGGTCGGCCGCGTACTGGCGCAGGCCGGCGGTGCGGTGGGTGTTCAGATTGTCCCAGACGACCACGATGGGGGCCCTGAGTTGCAGATGGGCGCGGACCAGCAGGTCGCGGTAGTCGGTCCAGGCGAAGCTCTTGCGTGCGCCCTTGAGCTGGAGGTGGATGCGCGGCCGGTAGATCAGCCGGGCCGTCTCGCCGGGTTTGTAGCAGGCCAGGGCGGCGATCGAGATGCGGCGTCGGGAGCGGCCCCGGACACGGATGACGGGGGTCTGTCCGCGTGGTCCCCAGGTGCGGGCGTGCGGCGGCGTCATCGCGAATCCGGCCTCGTCCTCGAAGACGAGCCAGGCCCCGAGCGCCGCCGCGGTGGTTCCACCTGCGGCCACACGTCCTTCTTCCAAAGCGCCACCGCGTCCTCGTCGCGTTCCAGCGCGCGACGTGCCGGGGTCTGCCACGACCAGCCGTGGCGGTGCAGCAGCCGCCACACCCCGGCAACCGAGCACGTCACACGGAACCGCCTGGCGATCACGGTCCGCACCCGCTCCAGGGTCCACCTCTGGTCCTGCCAGCCGTGGTCGGCCGGCCCCCGGGCCAACTCCAGCTCAAGTTCGGCGAACTGCGCATCCGAGAGCTTGGACAGCCTGGCCGGACCCGTGGACCTGAGAGCGTCGACGCCGCCCTCACGCCAGGACCGTCGCCACCTCTCCACCGACCGCTCGCCCACCCGCAGATCCCGGGCAATGTCCGAGGTCTTCTCACCACGAGCGAACCGCTCCACGGCCTCCAGCCGAATCTCCTCCCGGGCCGCCCGACGCTCAGCAGTCAGGCCACCCCCATGTGCGTACCGCATAGAACCGGCATACCGCAGGGACCAACAGACGTCACGACCCGTCACCAAATCGAAAAGGTCAGTAGACGCGCGGCAGCTGCCGGTCAGGGCTCTGCTGGCCGGCGATCGGATGCCTTGGCGTCAAAGTGGTTCCGTGCGGGATGTGCGAAGTCGTCAGGCGTCGACGGTGAGCCATGTCCAGCGGCGGGTGGAAGCAGGCCCGGCCGCACTCCCACTTCGCGGCCGTCGGTTACATGCTCAGGTCGAGGCCGCCGTTGGCGGGCTCCAGGCCCTGGGCTGCTCGGGCCTTGTCGATGACCTGGGTCAGGAAACGCATGTTCTCGGCGTCCAGTCCACCGGCCCGCATGGCGAGGCGCAAGACTCCTGCGTCGATCATGGTCCCGTGCAGCTGCTGCCGGGCCAGGACGTACTCGGGGCCGTGCTCGCTGACGAAGACCTCCGGGGGGGCGCCAAAGAATCCGGCGATGGCGGTGAGCGTGTGCACGGTGGGGTTGTCCTGCCGTCCTGCTCGCAGGGCCTTGATCGTGCCGATGTTCACGCCGGAGCCTTCCGCGACCTCCGCGTTGGTGTAAGGCCCCCGCCCCTCCGGGTGGACGTTCTCGAACAGGTAGGTCAGTCGTGCGCCGATGTCCACGGCGCCTTGCCCTTCGCGCTTTGCAGCACTCATCGCAGCTGGCCTCCTCGCCGTGTAGTCCGCAAGAGGTCACTTTAATACCCTCTTGCTCGAGTCTGCGCCCAACTCAGGTCACTTTTATGTACCCACTGGCGTTTTTTTGATGTACGTTGATCGCGCCAAGGGTAATTATAAGTACCCAGCGGCTCGCCGGCAGGCTCTGGCCAGCATGGCCCCAGCTGCGGCCGTACGACGGGGGGAGGCGTCAGCAGAGCACGTCGTGCCTGGTCAGGGGTGTGGAAGGCGGTGCCTGGGAGCGGGAACTCCCGGCACCGCGATGCGCCCAGAGGCACGGATCCACCACGAGCAGGTCGGTTGGTTCATGCACGGACGCCGGCCTGCCCCAGCGCATGGAGTGTTACATGAATGCCTACGTCGGTACAGCCGGGCCGCTGCCTGCCCCGGTCGCCGAGACGGTTGTCGACCACCACCCGAGCGCGTTGGTCGCGCTCTACCTCGCCCTCACGATCCCCGAGGCCGCCACGATCCGAGTGACTGCCACCGGTGCGAGGCCCTCCACCTGGCGTGGTGTGGCTCTCGACTCCGCTGGGGAGCGCCTCTACCTCCCCTTCGAGAACAACTGGGCGCACAGGATCGTCCGCGCGAACCCCGAGGCCGACTGGAGCGAGACCCTGGACTTCGCCCTGCCCACCGGAGCGCTGTCACCCAGCGGCCTGGCATCGCGGCAGTCCAACTCGCTCGCAGCATAGGGGCACCAAACCGGTCACCGCTCGGCCCGGGTGTCGGCAGCCTCTGCCGCTGCCGCGTTCCGGCTCGGCCCAGGCACTGCCGACAGCGATGTCGAGTATGCGCTGATCCGGGGCGGCTGACCGCACCTGCCCCTGGGCGCGCGGTGTGACGGCCCAATTCGACTTTCTCTTCCTGCGCTCTCGGTAATCCACGCCGCAGTTGCTCCTCGCTGGCTGACCTCAGCGGCGCCGCGGGTTCATCTCCCCTGCCCTCAGGCAGCCAATGGACGTGCGTCGACTCAGGCACGGACCCAGCTGGGACCGGAGCGCCCCCACATGCCCCAAGAGGTGCTTCGCCATGCCCCAATTCAGCCGTATCCAACTCCAACCCACGATTCCGCCCACCAGCCGCTTCGCCCCGCACGGCGGAGTCCTGCCGATGCTGGAAGTCCCTGATCCCGAGCAGTGGCTGTCGAGAACCAGCGGCCGGGTCGTCGCCGACGGTTACTCCTGGCTGCAAGCCGTCCACTGGGTCATCGGCGCAGGCGTCTACCGACCGCGCCGGTCGCACGGCCCCCGCACCATGGGGCGCACTACGGTTCGCGTCGCACAGCAGCTGGCTGAGCTGTCACCGTGCCGCCCTGGGATCGCCCACCTGATGCGCCAGTTGCGCACGAGCGAGCGGACCGTGCAGTACCACCTCGCCATGCTGCGGGAGTCCGGCCTGCTGGCATACGTCATACGGGGCAACCGATCCCGCGGAGAACGAGACCAGGCATCCGAGTACGTGCTGATCATCCCGGAAGCCTTCGACAATGCTCTGGGCGTCCGCACGCTCGGCACGGAGGCCGGGCGTCGGGTGACGGGGATCGCTGAAACCGGGCGGCCGCTGATGGCACTGCTGGGGCGCCGGGCCGTGCGGAAAATGCGGGCGCGTCGGCCAAGGACGAAGAAGCCGACCGCCGCGCCTCCAGCACTGGCGGGGGCTTCCTACAAGGTGGCAGCCCTCCTGTCGTCCCACACGTCACAGGACACCCACGGCACCTCAAGAGAGGTCACCCGTTGCACCCCAATGGAGCTGGGTACCTCTAAGTCTTCCTCTGACGGTCATCCCATCCTTCCCCCTGAGAGCAAGCTCGCCAGCGGGACGTGCAATCGAACCGGGTCCCAGAAGCGACAGCAGCGGGTCGTGAACCGTGTGGGCAGGCGCTACCAGCTGGCCTTCGAACTCATCCAGCAGGTGCCGTGGCTGAACCGAGCCTCAGTGCCCCGCATCGCCTGGGTGGTCCGGGCACTGGCAGACGCCGGATGGACGACACCCGAGGTACTGGGCTGGCTGGAGACCAGCGCAGCAGCCGGACGGATCCGGCGCCCGTCCGGATTCCTCGCGGCCCGGATCGCCGGCGCCCACCTGGTCATCACCACCCCCGAACAGCGCCGGAAGCTGGCGGACGCCTGGAGGGACTCCCGGCGGTCCGCCGCCGCCCGCCACACCGAGTGGGACGGCGAGTGGCGACAGCCGACCAGCCCTGCGGTCCGCCGACAGGTCGACCAGGCGATGACAACTCTCAGCCAGGCCGCCCACCAAGCCGAGGCACCGAGCATCCACGGCCACGACGACCCCGAACCGCGCCTGGAGGACCTAACCACCACCGAGGTGGTCGAGCTGCGAACCCTCGCGCAGCGCAACCCGAACCTCGTGTGGATGGCCATCGCCGCCATGGGCGAGACGTTCGCCCGCCGCCTCTACACACACGCGGTCGTTGACCAGCTCCAGCGCCTCCAGCGCGGCGGTTCCACGATGGTCATTCACGGCGGTTGGGGGCTGGCATGACCCGCCTCAACACCGACCAGGAGCTGGGCGAGAGCGGGGGCCGCAGGCATGGCTGTCTCCGTCTGCCTCCTCTGGGCGGGCCAGCGGCGTACTTAGGCCACTCCATCCAGGTACCGGCACTCCGCCCCCCGACCGCCAACCCGCGCAGTGGCCCCTTCCAGCCCGGCCCGCGCGAGCAACCGGAAAGCACCATGATCATCTCTCTGTTCGACACCACCACTCCCGAGGTCGCCGAGACCGACTGGCGCACGAGCGCCGCCTGCGCCGGCCACCCCACTCCCGACTGGTTCTTCCCGACGCCGAGCCAGCGGCGCCGCACAAAGGCAGCCCTCGCCGTCTGCGCCGCCTGCCCGGTGACGGACAGTTGTCTGCTGGACGCGCTGGAGGGCGACGAGCGCGACGGAATCCGTGCCGGACTCACCGAGGAACGGCGCCTGGCCCACCACCGTCAGTACATCCCGAAGGCCGACCGCCTCGACTTTGCACGGATCCTCGCCGCCTCCATGGGCGACGAGGTGCGGCTGAGCCAGAGCGAAGGGTGGCTCCTGGGCGTCTACGCCGTTACCCAACCCATCCGTTGGACGGTCATCGCCTCAGCCATGCGGCTGTCGGAGAAGGCAGCAAAGAGGCGCCTCACCAACGCACGCAAGGCCCTCAGCGATCCGAAGATCGCGCCGCAGCGTCAGCGTGAACTGGCTGACCTCATCGCCTACCGCGACCGGGACGAGCGCCGCCAGCCCTGGACGGAGATGGCGGCATGAGCGACTCCAAGGAAAGCAGCGTCAGCCGCTGGGACCTGGCCGCCATCGTCATACTCGGTGCCGCTGGTTGCGTCCTGTCCTATGACGCCCTGCAGCAGATGGGCGTCGCTATGCACATCCGCGGCAAGCTCACCTACGTCTTCCCAGTGGTCATCGACGGATTCATCTCCTACGGCGTCCGGGCCCTGGTCCTGCTGCGTAACGCTCCGATTTCGGCTCGGATCTACACCTGGGTGCTGTTCGGAGGCGCGACCGCTGCCAGCATCTGGGCCAACGCCCTCCACGCCGTGACCCTCAACGAAGAGGTGGTAAAGCAACCCGGCCTGCGACTGAGCAACCTCGCGGTCGGCCTCCTGAGCACCCTCGCCCCGCTCGCGCTGGGCGGGGCCGTCCACCTGTACCTCCTGATTCGGCGCCACGCTCCAGGCGACCAAGGCACGGCCGTTGAGGACCGGACCGTCGAACTCACCCGCGAACCGACCTGCCCGTCTCACGAGCAGCCGCAGCCGGCGCTCGAGTCTGAGGACACTCAGTCGCTCGGACGCCCCCTGCGGCACACCGCGCTCACCGTTCGTCAACATCCGCATCAGGCGAACCAGGAAGCGAACCGCCCCGATCCGCAGCACAACCCATACCGACGGACGCCGGTGGTTGGTGCTGCGGATGGGGGTCGTCTGCAGGGGTCCGGTCCGGTGGAGGGTGGAGGGGTCCACGGTGCTCCGGGCGGTGGACCGGTGGAGGGTCCGGCGGTGGTTGGTGCTGCGGATGGGGGTCGTCTGCAGGGGTCCGGTCCGGTGGAGGGTGGAGGGGTCCACGGCGCTCCGGGCGGTGGACCGGTGGAGGGTGGAGGGGTCCACGGTGCTCCGGCCGGTGGACCGGTGGAGGGTCCGGCGGTGAGCGGACCACGACTCGTCCACCTCGACGAGGACCGCCTGCCCGAGCTCCTCCAGATAGCCCGAGCAGCAGCTGCCAAAGCCGGTCGGATCAATCGGACCGTGGTGGGCGAGGGCATCCGAACATCCGGCCGAACGGTCAGCAATGCCGACATCGGTCCCATCGTCGAAATCCTCCGCAACGACGACACAGCCGGCCGGCACAGATAGCCCCGGCGTCCGTACAGCTCGCCGCCTGATCCGTACGCCGCCTGCCGGGCTGTCCGGAACCCCGTCCGCGCTGTCCGGAACCTCGCCGGACCGTCCGTAACCCCTTCGGGCGGTCCAGAACCTGCCTCATCTGCCGTCGCCCATCAGGGCAGGCCGCCAACCCCATTGCTCTGGAGCATTCCGTGCGCTTTCGCCGTAACTCCCCGTCGCCCATATCCGATCTGGTCGAGCAATCGCTGCTGCCAACCGGGATTCCGGCAGGTCGACGCTCCGGCCGCTGGTACCTGATCGGCCGGAAGGCCCCGGTGTGGCTGGAGACCAGCGCCTACACCGACCAGCTCGACGCCGCTGCCGCTGCCCGGGCCGCCATGGAACGCGCGCTGGCAGCTCGTGGCCCCAGAGCCATGTGATCGCCGGTCCGTACGAGTCATCGACAACCGGGGTGCCGGCCGAGCGACACGCGTCGCGCCGGCACCCCGCTCACGACACAACCGCCCGCCAGGGCCACGACCACTCCGCGGAGCCCCGATGCCCCAGACCAAGCCCCTGACGCACCTGCCCAGCGCGGCCGGCCTGATATACGAACTGCTGGCCTGCGGACGACTGGCCAGCGCGGTGCCGACAGGAAACGGCAGTTGGCTCGTGCGCCGGACGCACACGGGACGGACCACCACACTTAAGGACTACCAGGATGTTCTCGCGTTCGTGGTCGACACCCTCGACTTCGTCCACGCGCAGGTCAAGGAGGCCGCAGCGTGACCGGCGACGTGACTCCGGACGAGGCGGACGGGATGGCTGCCCAGGACCTCGCCACCCGCGAGGGAGCAAGCAAGTGCATACGACCTTCCTACGGTCGGTCGTATGCGGATGCCCTCACCCAGGGGGGCGAGGGTGGGGCGGCAGCGCCGCCGGCCGAGGCCCAGAAGCCTCTGCCAGGAGAGGAGGAGAAGCTCGAAACCCCTGCCACCGACTCTTCACGACACCCTGACCTCGTCGAGCACGACAGCGTGAAGCGCATCGCCGCCGAGCAGACTCTGCCCCACGAACCGTCAACTGCCATTAGCCGTAGCACCGCCCGCCGAAGCGCCAGCGCCCATCGCTCGCCGATCCGCCGAACACGCGACTCCAAGCAGATCAAAGCCAAGCAAATCACCCTGCGCGTTAACGAAGAAGAAGACGCAGAGATACGAAAGCGCGCCGACGCGCACGGCCTTACGATCGCCCATTACGTCCTGCGTAAAGCGCTGACGGCTGACACCCCATTCACCTCGCGCGACGAAGAGTTCGATGCCGCGATCGACGAACTGTCAGCTGTTCGCGCCCAGCTCGGAAAGATCGGCAGCAACATCAACCAGCTCGCGCGGGCCTACAACTCTGGGGCCGCCCTGCCGCCCGGCCTGGTGCGCGACGCCGTCGTTCATGGCCGGAGCCTGCTCGAAGACGCCCGGCATCTCGTCGCTCACATCGACGAGATCTCGATCCAGCTGGCCAGGGACAAGCGCCGGTGATAGCTAACGTCAGCTACGGCGACAACACCATGGGCCTGTTGAAGTACCTATTCGGGCCGGGCGACTTCAACGAGCACGTCGACCAGCACGTAGTCGGTTCCTGGGACGGGTTCGCCCCTGATCCGGGCCGCGACGAGGACGCAGCCGCAGCGTTCATCCAACTCAGGGACGCGTTGGACCTCCGCATCGTCCAGGCTGGCACCAGGGCTCCGGGGCAACACGTCTGGCACTGCTCGATCCGGGCCGACCCCACCGATCGCCAGCTGAGCGATGAGGAATGGGACCGCGTCGCTCAACGGATCGTCAGCGCGGCCGGAATCGCCCCGGATGGCGATGTCGACGGCTGCCGATGGGTCGCGGTCAGACACGCGGACGACCACATCCACATCGCAGCCACCCTGATGAGAGGCAACCTGCGACAACCTCGTCTCCGCGGAGACTGGCTACGGATCGAAGAGGAACTCACCTCCATCGAGAACGAGTTCGGCCTGCTCAGCCTCGCCGACACCCGCAACCTCGAACGTGCAAGGACCGTTCCCAAGCGGCCGACCAGAGCCGAACTGCGCAAGGCACAAGGGCGCGGACTGACCGAGACTCCGAGGGAAACCCTGCGGAGCGCTGTCCGGCAGTCCCTGGCCGGCGCAGTCTCCGAAGAGGAGTTCCTCCGTCGGCTGACTCGGCACGGTGCGATGGTCAGCGTGGTCCACCACCAGGACACCGGACAGGCCAGGGGATACAAGTTCGCCTTGCCCGGAGACCGCAACGCCAAGGGGGACATCGTCTGGTTCTCCGGCAGCAGTCTTGCTCCCGACCTGTCCCTGCCCAAGATTCGTGCCCGCCTTGCGATCGGTGCCGACGACCGCCCGCCCAGCACGTCCCCGAGCGGCAGTGCCGCGGCCGACAGCCGACGCTACGCCGCTGACGTCGTCAGCGGTGCCGTGGAGGTCCTCGACCACGGGGACGACGCCGCAGTTGCCGCACAGCTCGTGGGTGTCGGTGAAGTCCTTGACGCCCTGGCGGACACCGCCGCTCTCCGCCAGCGGCGTACCGAACTCGCTCGGGCCGCCCGTGCATGGGAGAGCGCCGCCAACAGCCAGATCCGGGCCAGGAGCGCCGACATGCGAGCCCTGCGCTCAGCAGCCCGCGCTATCACCTACGGCGGATCTGCACTGGACCACGGTGACGACGGAGCCGCAGCCGTGGAACTCCTGACGTTCCTGCTGCTGATCCTGTCGGCAGCAGCCACCTGGCATTCAGCCCACAGTCACGAACAGCAGGCCCGCGCCGCCCGCACCACCGCGCAGCACCTGCGAGCCATCCACAAGGAAATGGCTGCACGGCCCATGGACACCCTCGCCAAGCGCGGCAGGGCACTGTCGGCACAGGCCAGGGACCGACAATTGGCGGCCGTTGGGCAAGCACTTCACGGAGAGATGGGCCAGCGGCTGGTCAAGGAACCGGCCTGGGACGCCCTGGCCGCCACTCTCGCGGAGGCCGAAGCAGCCGGCCACGACCCGGTCGCCCTGCTCGCCCAGGCTCAGGAGCGCCGGGAGCTGGACACCGCCGAATCCATGAGCGCGGTCCTGGTCTGGAGAATCCGAAAAATCGCGCAACTCCCCTCCGTGACGACACTGAATTCCGGGAAAAAATCCGGGACAAAAGGGGCAGCCTCTCAGGTTGTCACAAACCAGACAAAATCAGAGAACACCCAGGCCAAGGCCATCGAGTCAGAGTCGCGACGGCACCGCTGACGGCCTTGTAACACGCCAGGTAGCCCCCTCCGGAGGGGGCTACTTCCGCCCCCAGGGTTGGAAGCAGACCAGCCGAGGAACGCCGGGTGAACTCCTGAGCCCTGCCGGCAGCCTGTCCCGCCCATCCACTGAGACGGAGAGATCACCTTTGGCCGCCATTCCGATCACCGAAGCGCACGGGCGCCCCCGCCGCCGCACCCATCGGACTCCGCCTGTCGCCGACCGCGGCTGGCTGCTGAGGTGCTACCTACTGCGCTCCAGCGACGCAGTGGCCAGCGCGGTCATCATGTACGCCGTACCGCTGCTCGTCCTGACGATCACGCACAGCGCCGCCTGGACTGGGATGGCGTTCCTGGTCGAATGGGGCCCGCGACTGGTCGCCATCGCTGGAGCAGGGCCCCTGATCGACCGTCACAGCCCGCAGAGCGCAGTCCTGGGCACCAGCCTGCTGCGTGCCGCCGCCTCGCTGGGCGCGATGGTCGGACTCGCCTTCGGCGTCGGAGTCGGCGCGGTGATGGCCTTCGGCGTGGTGACGGGCATGCTCGCCGAGGCGTCGTTCCTCGCCGTCGAGTCGCTCGGCGCTGAAGCCAGCCGCCGGGCAGGTCCCCGGGCCCACCAGGTCCAGGCCACGCTGACCAGCATCGACCAGACCGCTCTTCTGCTCGGACCGCTGCTGGGCGGAGCACTGCTGCTGGTGAGCCCGGCCCTGCTGCTGTCCACCGTGATCGTGCTGTCAGCGGTGACCTCCACCGTGGCCCTGGTTCTGCGCACCGAGCGACCCCGGCTGCGCGTCGTCACCGGTCACGAGCAGCAGCAGGACTCCCCACTGGCGGCCCTGACAGCGGGCCTTGGAACACTGCGCCGCACTCCGGCACTGGCCTGGCTCGTCGCCGCGCTCGCCGCCGGCAACCTCGTCTCCGGAGTCCTCCAAGTCAGTACCCCCATCACTGTCACCGTGGAACTGGGCCACTCCAGCGCGGCCGTCGGCGCCGTCTGGAGCATCGCCGCCGGTGCCTCGCTCGCCGCCGTCGCGATGTCCCGGCGCGCAGTGGACCGGTACGGCCTGTACCCGGTCGGCCTGGCCGCCGCCGTCCTGATGTGCGCCGCGACCCTCGCCGCCGGACTGGCCCCCAGCCTGACCCCCTACACCTCGGCCATCGCCGCCCTGATGGCTGCAGAAGGCGCGCTGACGGTCGTATTGCGCACCGCCCGCGCCCGCCTGATCCCCGAACGCGGATTCGCCGCCGCACTGGCAGTGACCGTGCTCCTGGTCCTGGCCCCGCTACCTCTGGCCGGGCTGCTGGTAGCGGCCGTGCCCCGCGGACACCTGCAGGGGCTCGTCCTGGCCGTGGGCGGGGTCGAAGTCATCGTCACCGCCATCTGCTACCGCGGACTGTGGCGCCACCGGGCCGACTACGAGCAAACCCCAGTGCACGAGGCAGACCACGCCAACCAGGCCCAGGCGGCATGACCTCACGCCTTCGCAAACCACGGCCGCGCTCTCTGCCTCCACAATCCTCCATGGAGGGACCATGCTGACGCCACAGAGCGACCCCTTCGCAGCGTACGCAGCCCTACCGCCACACACGCCCGCCGCCGTCCGGGCCACAGCTGCACGGCAGCTGCTCTCCTCGGCTGACACCGAAGCCAACCTCAAGGACGCCCTCCGAGACCCCGCCCGACGCGATCTGGCCCTGGAGATCATCACCGTTGAGGTGAGCGACCGCACCTGTCCCTGGTGGTACGGCTGGGCGGTCCACTGGATGCACACGGCCGAGGCGACCTGGCAAGAGTCGGCGAACTTCTGCTCCGACGTCGCCTGGATGACCCGTCAGCGGGGACGCAGCGCAGCGGTGACCACCCCGACCACGAAGTACCCCGACCCCATAACCGCCCGAACAGTTCGCCACCTTCGGCTGACCGCACTTCGCTACGAGTTCCAGTGCAAGGCCATCCAGGACGAGCTGGCGCAGGACGACCGTTTGGACCCCTACACAGAGGCCCTGGCGATCTTCGCCGCGCTGGGACTCTCGCAACCGGCGGGTATCCCGGCGATGCACCGCCTGCTCGACGACCCTGCCGCGGCCCGCGAGCCCAAGGTCCTGCACACCCTGCTCCACGGCCTCTGGCTCGGGGAGAACTTGGACAGGGGCGCGGAGTTGACGCTCGACCTGCTGCTCCGACCGCCGTTCGACGAGCGCCAGGACCCCATCGCCTTGTACCGCGAGGCCCGGGCTCGACGAAGGATGGGCCAACTCGACCGGGCCCTGACCACCATCGAGCAGGCGATCGATGTACTCCCCGCTGGCAGTCCGGATGTTCACGCCGACCTGGTCCGCGAACGCGGACTGATCACGCTGGCCCGCGACCTGCGCCCCTACGCCGTGCCGCGAACCACTTCCGTCGTGGACGCGAGCCATGCCGCCGATCAACAAGCAGCTGCGTAAGCGGTCAGATCGCCGGTGCCGCCCCCGACCGAAGGACACTCTCCATGCCGCACGCCACCAGCACACCCCCGCAGCCGCGTTCTGCCGACAGCACGGCCGTCACCGAAGCTCTGCTCCTCATCACCACAGGGCCGCAGAGCTACTGGCAGCACAGCCTCGCCCTGATGGCCGCGGCCCAGCCCGTTGTCCTCATCGCTCCGACCGAGCCGACCTGGGAGAAGGCGTACATCGCCGACTACGAAGTCGCCGACCCGATGGACCTGAAGGCCCTGCGCGTCGCCGCCGAGACCCTGGGACGGCGCCATCGCCTGCTCGGTGTCTTGACCTGGAACGAAGCCGCCCTGGTCCCCGCCGCGCACTTGGCCGCCGACCTCGACCTGCCCGGCAACAGCAGTGCCACGGCCACCGTTTGCCGGAACAAGACGGCGACTCACGCCGTCCTCGCCGCCGGCAACGTCCCCTCAACAGCATGGGAGCGGATCACTGACCTGGACGCGGCCGTGACCGCCGCAGATCGGATCGGCTTTCCCGTCGTCCTCAAGCCCACCGCACACGCCGCCGGGGCCGGCGTGATCCGCGCAGATGGGGAAGAGGAACTCGACTACGCCTATGCCGGTGCCTCCGTCGCAGCCGGGGAACAGGGCCGGGAAGGCACTGGCCTTGTGATCGAGGAACACCTCGACGGTCCAGAGATCGCAGTCGAGTGCGTCACCCAGTACGGCGTAACCACCGCAGTCGCGATCGTCCGCACGGATGTCGGACCAGCGCCTCACTGCGAGAAGGCAGGGCACTCGGTGGAGGCGGGCGACCCGCTGCTCGCTCTCGCCGGACCTGTGGCCATCGCGGCACTCGACGTGCTGGGATTCGCCAACGGCGTCTCCCACGTCCAGGTGATCCTCACGGACTCCGGTCCGCACATCCTCGGGGTCCACGGACGTCTCGCCGACGACCTCATCACCTACCTGGTCCGCGAAGCCACCGGCATCGACCTGCCCCGCGCCGCCGCGGACATCGCCTGCGGACGCACCCCCGACCTGCGATCCACGCGCCAACAGGCAGCAGCAGTGTCCATGCTCTACCCGCCCACCAGCGGCCTCCTGACTCGGCGATCCGCCGAACCACAGCTCTACCAGCAGCCCTGGCTCGACCGACTGGTGTGGGAATACGAGGTCGGCGACGTCATCCCCCAGCCGTTCAGTCCCCTCGAATCCGCACGACTGGGGCACCTGGTCACCACCGGCAGCACGGCGGCCCGCTGCTTCGAACACCGCGATACCGCCTTCGGGCAACTCGCGGTCACCGTCGAGCCCTAACCAGCGCCCCGAGCCGGGGAGTTACCCAGAGGGTACCCCCGGCCGTCACACAGAGCCGAGCGCGCGACCGCCGGCACGACAGCGGAACCACTCGCCGTACCGGCCACGGGTCCGCCGCAGCGACCCGCCCCGTCCAAGCACCGCTGCGGTCAATGAAGACAACGTCAACCACATCCCCGCCCCCGCTGCCCCTGGAGCCGCCATGACCACCGTTCCGAAGAACGCCGATCTGCAGGCAGTCTGCGACATCTGCCTCCAGGCCATACGGCCGGGAGAAGGAGCTGTCTGGGCTGACCAAGACGCTGCATGGCAGGCCGTCTGGGCCACACCGACGACCTCCGGGCGTGCCTGCCTCGCCGGCCAGCCCGCGGCAGTCGAATGGCAGACCGACCACACGGTCTGCGTCGAGATCCCCGGCGACGCCTTCACCATCCCGGTGGAGGAGATCAGCCGATGGTCCTCGGCTCTCCACTGGACCGCCCACCTCATCAGCCAGCGATGGGTCGAGGCAACAGACTGGTCCGAGTACCTGCTGCGCTCTCTCGACCCCCAGCACCAGACCCCTGGCGGCCTGCACCCGCTACAGCCACAGGACCGAGAGTCCGAGCCCTGCCTGATCGGAAACTGGCCGTGAAGCCGCTCGGGCCGCCATCCCAAGTGGCGACCAGGACCAGGCCCGTCCACGGCTGCTCACCGTCCAGGCCCCGTGTCCGACCGAAGATGGCCCCAACAGCGCGGCAGGCCCGGCGCGCATCGCGCCGGGCCTGCCGTCAAAAAGTAGCGGGGACAGGATTTGAACCTGCGACCTCTGGGTTATGAGCCCAGCGAGCTACCGAGCTGCTCCACCCCGCGTCGGTGTGCCACGACCGTACCCCGTGCCGAACGGCCTTGGGAAATCCGATAGCGGGAGGGCACGATCACCGGCCGTGCGTCCGCCGGGCGGACCCTGGCGGCGTACCCCGGTCTGCCCTGTTGATAGGTGAACCGGGCCCATCGACCACGCACGTGCCGTGAATCTCCGGTCCAGCAACTCCATTGCCGATCTCTACCGTGAGCCCGCGACTGCGGCGAAGCGCCATTCCCCTACAGTCGATTCGGGACTGACCGCACCGCGACGCTGCGCTAGTGGGCCCGTCCCGGAAGGCCACTCCACCAGGGGTGATGAACAGATGGTGCGTCAGATCGGGAATAAAATCCGCCTCCAAATGCTTATACCGGCCGACAGCACGATCTACAGCCTGGGGGGCTGCATGCCGAGACGCGATGACCTGCCCGACGACGCCGGCCAACCCGACTTCCACGTCCCCGACTCCCCGCTGGCGATGCCTGAGCTGGAGCCAGGACAGGTACTCACCCGTACCGTCCCGCACCCCGACGAACTCGCACCCCGTGGCATCCGCGTCACCTGCGCCTGCTGCGGGGCGACCCGCGACTGGCTCCTGGTCAACGTCGGATCTGACGTCTACATCCGTTGCCGCTGCACCCATGAGTGGCTGGAGCGCGATTTGGACCTGGAGGCATTCGACGGGCTGTTCACCTACGTCGAGCGGCTTTGGGGCACCTACGACGACGCGGTAACCGGCTTGGGCTACGACGGGACTTTCGCCGGCACCTACTGGGACTAGGCTTAATGCGTACATAGCAGAATTGGCCACGCGGAGGGCGTCAATTCTCGTCTTGCGCTGCGTGGATGGGCCCCGCCAGGGTATTGCTAGCGGGGCCCATCCGTTTGTCCAGCAACAGAGGGGAAGCAAATGACATACGTGCGAACCACTTTCCCCAGCACCGCCGTTGCCGTGGGCGCGGCGCTCTGTGCGACTGGCGCAGTCGTTGCGATCATCGCAGCCGTCCATCGGAACCACTGGCAATAGTCATGAGTTGTGGATGGGGCCTTCCGGTGCGGTGATCTCGGTGGCCGCGAGCTGGGCGCTTTCGCGCACCTTCGAGGCGGTATGGCGGACAACGGCGCGGCGGTAGCCCCCAGTGTGACAACATCAACGCATGGGCATCTTCGACTCCATCGCGCGTGGCCTCGGTAGCCTCCGCCCGCTGTCCGACGCGGAACTCGAAGACGAGCGCGAGGCGCTGCGACAGCGTTACGCATCTAGCGGGAGAGATGTCAACGAGGCGTCGAAACTCTACGGCGAGCTGCACCGCTACGACGTAGAGATGATCCGCCGTGCAAACGAGGCATATGCCCGCGAGAACCCGAACCCACCAGAGCCCAGGCATCGCGAGCACGGGTGGTACCTGCCGAACGACGACTAGGCGGGCGTCTTCAGGCGGCGAGTAGGCGCTTCTGCACCTTCGAGACTGTGTTCTCCGACCAGCGTGCGCGGAACCACAGCCTGGCGGGAGTGGCCCTGGTTGGCGTCGCCGCAGGCGTGATCGGCGCTGTCCTGGCCGCTCGCAGACGGGATGCAGTGATCGACACTGCGGTCCTCGGACGCCTTGAGCGCACGCCAGATTCCTCTCCGGCTGACCTCGCCTCGGAACTGGGCCTCCGCCCTGCAGCGCTGCGCCTCAGCCTGCGCCGACTCTCGGCCCACGGGCGCATTGCGGGGCGCACCGGGGCGGTGGCCCAGTGACGTAGACCACCGTCGAACGCTGCATGCGCCAGGAACAGCGGTGTAGGTGGTCTTGTACCCGGGAAGCGGGCGTCGGGTCGGCAGGGGTCTCATGACGCAGCGGATGGCAGGGTGACCCCACTCGGGCCCATGCCACAGATCAGCAGGAGTGGAGGCTAAGCAGTCGCCACCCCGGCTGCGGCCATTGATGCCGCAAACAGCGGCCCTCGGACAAGGCGGGCGCCTTGTGTCAGAGGAGTACGCAAAGATAGCTGGGTATGGACCTCAATGAGGAGCAAAGCCTCTCCGAAGACGGCGATTTCGAGGTTGAACCCTGGCACGCCTCAGAACTGCTGCGTGAGCTACACGCCTTGCGTGCGGTCTCGAACGCGCAGCGGCGCGGTTACCAGCTGGAGTCCCTCCTGGAGCGGGCATTTCGACAGGCCCACTTCCAGGCGGACCACAACCCCGTGATGGCGGACCCCCGACAGACCGACTTCGCCGTGATCTCCCACAGCCACCGCTATCTCGTCGAGGTGAAGTGGGAGAACCACCCCGCTGGCACCGGGGAAGTTGACGCGGTCCGCGACCGGCTGCGCCGAGGCGACGGAACTGTGGTGGGCGTCCTGTTCACCATGCTGGGCATCAACGAGACGGCCATCGGCGAGATCGCAAGACACCGTGATTGGGGACTGGTCCTGGTCTTCGACGAAGCCGACATCCTTGTCGCCCTGAAGGACCCGCACGAACTGGAGCGCCTCCTTCGCCTCAAGCACGACGAACTCGCCATCCACGGGCGAGTCCACCTTGGCGAACATCACCGAAAGGCCCGCCAGTCCGCCCGCAGCCGGACCGGCAGGAAGCCACAAGCGCTCCCAGCCCCGAAGTACAGGTTGCTGGACCTCTACGGCGAGGAGTTGCCCTGGTTCCAAGGGGCAGGTGGATTTGACTCCACAGTCTTCTGCCTCACCCTGCCCGACGTCGACTGGGTGCCAGCTGCAGGGAGCGGTGTCTGCCTGGACATGCCCGTCGCCGGATGGGACCAGCCGGAACTGCTCCGCCTGTTCGACGAGCTCAATGAACTCGGTTGGCTGGCAGGCCAAGGCCAGTGGAGCATCCAGCAGCACGGACGTAACTGGCATGGGAACGGAGCCCGTTCATTTGTTCAGGCCATGAAGGGCTGGAAGACGCGTACCGCCGAACTCGAGGACCCGCACCACAGCGAGGAGTTCGTCTACTTCGAAGCCCTCGACGGCGGCGGCTTCTACACCGTGTCCGGCAACATCTCCGCTGAACGTACCCGTCGCATGTCGCGATGCAACGTCTCCTTCCAACTCGTCGGGGTGCCAATGGACCCCGGCTCCCTCCAACTGCTGTACCGGCGCTTCGACGTCCCCAGCAGGGGATACTTCCGGCCCCTCGTGGAGCAGTCCGTTACCCGGAAACGGCTGGCCGATCGTCATGCGCTGCACGTGCTCGGCTACATCGTGGAGCCGGCCGACCATCGCTGGGACGACGAGGACTGGGTCGTCGGGGTGCTGGCGGCCAACCCCTACTTCGAGAGCGACCTCCAGACTCCGGACGATTGGCCCCGCGACCTCGAACAGTCCGGAGTCATCGTCTGCGACCTGCGGTCTCACCACCCGGTCTCGAAGCCGAAGGAGCGATACGAGCTCTGGTCCTACGAACGCGCGAGGACCTCCGACGCCCGCGCTCTGCATGTGGTCGCCGAGTGGTGGGGGGCGGAGGACGACGAACCTGCGCGGCCAGAACGGCCGCCGGCTGCCAGGGGGCGGTACTTCGGGGTGAACGTGGTCGATGAGCTTGATCAAGATCCCCCGCCCGCGAGGGCGATGCGCACCGATACCCCGGCGGGGGAACAGGACTGACCCGGGCTGGTCGGGCCGCCAAGCGGATAACCTCGACAGCACAACGCCGTATATCTGAGGTGAGGGCCAGCGTGGGGACGACAGACTTCTACTGCGACGAAGCACTCAGCGGTCGGACCCCGGTGGACGTGGTGGAAGATACGGGCAGCGTGCTCGCCTTCCACCACACCAAGCCGATGTTCCCGGTCCACATTGTCGTGGTGCCGAAACTGCACACCCCTTCACTGGTCGACCTCGGTGAAGGCGGGACGCCGCTGCTGGCCGAGGTGATGGAAGTCGTACGCCGGGTGGCTGCTGACGTCACCGAACGCCATGGAGCATGCTCGGTGGTGACCAACCTCGGGGACTACCAGGAGTCCAAGCACTTGCACGTCCACGTCGTTTACCGCGGAACGCTCGCAGCGGAGTAGTCCAACCACCTGACTCGGGCGCCGACGGCCCAGACCGTGTGGATCACCTGGGCGGGCGGCCCTGAGATCGGGGAGAGGGATCCGGTGAGGCGGCAGGACCAGCTGGCGCGGGGGACGATGGGACGAACCGAGCCGTGGCAGCGGCGTGGCGTGAGCCGGATGGTGACTGGTCCTGGGTGACCGTGAGGGTCGGCAGCGTCCGGCGAGACACCTGAAGCTCGTCACGCTTCACCGGATCCGGGTTGGTGACGGCGCAGGCAGCCAGGCGAAGCAGGTGCGGAGGGGTGCCCGTGCTGAACCGCGCAGCCCAGCGTGCTCCGGGTTCCAGGACGCCGACCCGAAGCCCGCGGTGGCTGAGGGTTCGGTCGAGCATCCCCTCGGGACCGACGGAGCTGTTCGGGAAGCCATAGAGCAGGGCCGCCGTAGCGTGGGCCCCCGGCGCCACGAGCCGGACCGCCTCAGTGGTCGGGTGGGCCTGCCACCCGTCCGCGACGAACGGCTCAATGACCTGCCGTGCGCTCAAGTGGAGCCCGTAGGCAAGGGTCTCGTTGGTGCCCAGGTCGAGATCGGCAGTGAGCGAGTCGGCTACGGTCCCGAGGAACTCGTCGATGATCTCGTCCGGCGTGAACAGGCTGAACTGCGCCTGCCACACCGTCGCGGAGAAGGGTGAGTCGGCAGCCAGGACCTGCCAGCCGTGCTGCGTGCTTTCGCGGCCTGCACGAAGGCGACCGCATGGGCTGGAGATGATCAGCCGGTCCCCGTAGACGTGATGGGGCCAGTGGTACTCCCCGATCAGCGCTGAGGGCTGTGGAGCAGCCCGCTGCCCGGCCAGGAGCCGCGGAGAGACCAGGATCTCACGAGGCGGGTGATCGCCGACCGGCGTGAGCGTGACGTGGGGTAGGTGGGCCAGGGGGACATCCCCGAGCCGGCGGACTACTGGAGTGGCGCGCCCGGCTGCGGCGGCCAGGGCGTGGACGAGCAGCTGCGGTACGTGGGAGGTGAGTGTGGCCAGCCAGGTGCGACCGGGCAGCCCGGCGCTCCCGGTAAGGACGCTGGCGATTTCGGCATCCTGGTCGAAGGAGAAGGATGCCTGGGCTTGCGGCGCGGTGACGGTGGGGACCGGGGCGTTGGGGGTGATGGCCCATCCCGCACGCCGCAGGACTTGGAATGCCGCCGTGGGGTCGGTGCCGCCTTGGACGACGTCGTCGCCGGAGGCGAGGGAGTCAGCGAGGGTCATGGCGAAGGCGGAGATGAGTTCGTCGGGTGTCAGGTCGTCGAACTGTGCGGTCCACCTCCGCGCGGACCAGTAGGCGTCGTAGGTGCTGAAGGACCACCGTGTACTGCCCGGCGTGTCGCCCGCAGCTCGGGAGAGGGTGACCTGTCCGCAGGGGCTTTGCAGGACGGTGTCCTCGGTGGCGTCCTCGGGACGGTGCCAGTCGAACTGTTCGGCCAGGGTGGTGGCGAAGGAGGTGCGTCCGGGACCGGCCAGGTAGAGCGGGCGGACGTGGACGAGCTGGTCGGCATTGGCGGTGGGCGGAGAGATGGGCAAGGTGGTCTCGCTACCGAAGTCGGGGACTGTCCGGTCAGCGCCGCACGGATGGCGAACGCGTCGCGGGGGGTGTCGAGGGCGGGGAGGAAGTGCCTGCGTTGTAGCTGGAGAGCGACTCGGCGCGAGGGCTGCGTACTGCGCTGGCAACGGAACGAAGGACAGATTCAGGCGGGGTGGCGTTGCGGGAGGCGTGCTCGACGATCGTGCGCTGCACGGCGGTGCTCTGGGCGTCGAAGGCGCGTACCAGGGCGGGAATGCCGGGGTCGGACAGGGTCCGACCCCGCATCCCGGCGGTGTTCAGGATGCGCAGCAGGGCCTCCGCTTCGATGACCGGGGCCAGTGCGGGGGCCAGCTCGTGCGTCTCGCAGATGTACTCGCCGCCACCACTCAAGGCGTCGGCCAGGCGGAGTTCGTCGATGAACCGCAGCTCCAGAGCGGACAGCAGCTCCAGGGCGGCCTTGCGCACCAGGGCGGTGTCGGTCGGGTTCGTGAGCCAGTTGGAGCCACGGAACTGGTCCGCGGTCTCGGGCGGTCCGGGGTCCTCGGTCGCTCCCTCGGCGGTGCGGGGTCGGTCGCCTGCCAGTTCGGCCATCGTCGGGGTGAAGGCGGCGATCTCACGTGAGAGCACGCGGTGGTGGGCATCGGCGTAGCGCGGCAGAAGGCGGCGGACCACGGCGTCAGCGGCACGGACCGGGTCAGCGGGCACGGTGATGCCGAAGGGCGTCAGGTCCTCGTGGTCCGATGGGTGGCCGAGTTCGCGTGGCATCAGCGCGGCGACGATGTAGTCGCGGTGGCGAGACCGTGTGATGGTGACCAGTTCCCGGCCACCGGGGCCGCGAAGGTACCCGACGTGGTCGTGGACGTTGTCGTGCAGGGTGCCGTGGGCAACCCCCATGTCCCACAGGCGCTCGACGACGTCGGACTTGACTCGGGTGTCGTCCAGATCAAGGAGGCTGGCGCTCCAGCGCTCCGGCAGGCGGGACGCCAGGTTGCTGGTGAAGGCGTGAAGCGATGCGGCTGCCAGCGAGGGGAAGGTGGTGATGTGGAACTCCCTTCTGATTCGAAGTCGGAAGCGGCTCAGCGACGGGGTGGGCTGCCAGCAGCACGGAATGCGGTGGGTGCCGCAGGGATCGATTGGGGCACGCCGACACCCGGTTCCTGGGGGTTTCGGGGCAGCGTGGCGTCCTGGACGACCGGGTTGTTGCCGCGCAGGGCCGCTGCAACAGTGCGGGGATCCGGGGCGGCCGGTGTCGGCAAGGGGCTGTCCCGGGTCTGGGTCCACTCCTCGGCTGCCTTCTCGCTGGTGAACGCGCCTTCGCGCACCGTGTAGGTGAAGGCGGCTTCGTTTCCTTCTTCGAGGAACAGGCGGAAGGGCTCGGTGTGGGACCGGGGGTCGTTGTCGCGGACGATGGTCCACGTCTCGTATCCGAAGCAGTCGTTGGTGTAGTGCTGCAGGACCTCGTACCGGGTGCCGGAGTTGCGGAGGCGCTCTTCGATCTCGATCGTCTGCTCGTCGGCGGGCTCGGGATAGGTGTTGGGGGGAAGCAGGACGGCGTCGGGAGGGCAGTCGCGCGCGGTGAGCCAGTGTTGCGCGAGCGGCACGGTCGGATGCTGCTCGAAGTCCAGCTGATAGGTGCCCTGGGCCAGGTCCCGCCGGACATGGATGCCCATGATCTGCGGAGCGCCCGGGTAGTCGTAGGTGGCGGAGCGGTCGTGGACGACAACGAAGCTCTCTGTAAGGTCCGTGGAGTGCGGGTTCACCGTGTCGTGGCGGGCGAGAGTGTGCAGGTGGTCCAGGCGGAGGCCGAGAATGTCCTCGGCCTCGGCGTCGCGATCAGCCGTCGGGGTGAGGCCGTCGATGTTCAGATCGAGTTCGTCGTCGATGGGGCGGCTCCGGGGATGTCAGTGATGAGGCTTGTGGGCTGCGGGAGTGAGGCTGGGCCGCTGCTCGGGACCGAGGGCATCGCCGCCAGGGCCTGAAGGCGCTGACGCCCCGACGGTCCCATGCGCCAGCCGGGTGCCGAGTTGTTCGGGGGTAAGGCGGTGAAGCGCTGGGCGCTGGCGGGCGGCGTCCGCGCGAGAGGCAGAGTCCGATGCGCTGCCGTCGAGGTGGGCACGCCCAGCTGCGGTGATCTCGACGAGCTGGCCGTGGAACAGGGACGTGGAGCTGCTACGCGTGACCATGCGTTTCGCGGTCAGCGCCCCGACGGTGGCCATGCTGATCGGGGTGGCCCCGGTCGTGCTGACACTCATCGACCCGCGCAGACTCGCCTGTCGGACATGGACCTTGCCGGCAGCGATGTCCGCCAGCGCGGCCTCCTGGGTCTTCGTCAGCCCCGATGCCCTCTTGCGGGGCGCTGCGGCCCTTTCGGGCTTCGCCGCGACTGGGCTACGGCTCGACGACCCGGTGGAGGCGGAGAGGCTGCGGTGCATGCCCAGCAGCATGGTGAGCTGCCGGTATAGCTCTGAGCGGCGTGCCAGCAGAATGTCGATGTGGAGGCCGTTCGCCTGGAGTACGCCGGAGGTGTTCGGGAGGTCGACGTCCTTTCCCTCAGCGATTCGGACGAGGTCCCTGGCCGCACTGGAGGCCAGCATGACGAGCTGGCCATGGACGTGGTCGAGCCGACGGGCGGTAGCGATGATCCCGCTCAGCACTACCCCCAGCGGGCTGTCGGGGTCGCCGCCGCAAGGGGCCTCACGCAACTGCTCCACGCCCAACTCGGTGCATGCCAGATCCGAGCCCACAGCCTGGGATGCGGTGGCCAAGGAGTCAGCACCCATGGGCCCGGGTCTCCCCGCGCTGACCTGCCGTCGCAAGCGGCCGGGCGTGGGAGGCGGAGAGGAAGTCGGATCGGCGGTAGCCCTTGGCGCGGCGCTGGTCGAAGGTGACGCAGACCGGACGGATGCCGTGCGGGACGAGCAGCTTGGCCAGGACCTGCGCGTTCAGCCCGTCCGCGCCGCCCGTCTTCGACCAGGGATGGACGAGGTCCTCGCGGAGCAGCGAGATCAGGATGCGGGACGGCAGGACCTTGTCGTCGGGCAGCGACTTGAAGATCTCCTGGCAGTCCCGCAGGACCGCCTCACTCGCTGAAATCCGGCCCTCAGCGGGTTTCTTGTGGCAACTGGCGTGCTCGGCCGGTGACGTCGAGATGCGCATGGTCGAAGGGCGCCGGTGGGTGACGTGTTGCACGAGGAGGTCGGCGGCAGCGGCCAGGGCCTGGCGGTCGGCGAGCAGATCGTAGGTCCGTCGGCAGGTGTCTCCCGTGGCTGCCCGTTGAGCGTGCTTGTGCTCAGCGTGGGCGAGGCTGTCGTGCAGGTCCAGGCAGGCGCCGAGGACGGGATCTGGCCAGCCTGCCTGGGCATTGCGCAGCACGGCGAAGGGGTGCCCGAAGCTCTGCTGGAGATGCGTGCGAAGTTCGGAGGCGGTGGTGGGCGGGGTCATGGATCAGGGCTCCAACGAAGTCAGCGACGGGCGCGTTGGCCGGCCGGGGAGGTCAGGACGGGCGAGGGGGCGGGGACGGTGAGCTGCGGGGTCATGGCAAGGCGACGTCCGGCTGCCTGGGCCACTCCCGCGCGAAGCGATGGCGCGGAGGCGGGGTTGGGGCCGACCACCAGGTGCGGGCGCAACAGCGGCACCAGCTCCTCCTCGTTGCGGTACACCGCCATGGACGAGGTGAGAGTCCTGGTGACAGCCGCGACCAGGTGGGACGGGGCGGCCGAGGTGACCGTGCCGCGCCAGGTAGCACCGGGAACCCCAGCAGTGAACTCCCACATTTCGGGGCCCGACGCGATCTCCTCGGCCCAGGACCGGGCCGGGCGCACCCGCCTGCGCACGCTGGCCATGCCGTCGGGCGAAGTGAACAGCTGGTCGTGGTAGCGCAGTTCCTCGGGCACCAGCTCCGTCCCGGTTCCGTGGGGGTCGCGGGACTGACTCCAGGCGGCTGTGCGAAGCACGGCAAGGGCAGTGTCCGGGTTGCGGTCACTGATCAGGGAACGGTCGTTGCCCGATTCCAGGTCACGCGCGACCGTTTCGGTGAAGGCCGCCACGATCTCGCCGGGCGTGCCGTGGTCGAAGGCGGCTTGCCAGTGCCGGGGCTCCAACGGGTCGACGCTGGCATTGATCACCCACCGGGCCTCGTAGCCCGGCATGGTAGGCATGTAGCCGATCCGGACGCGACGGCACGGGCTGTCCACGATGACGTTGTCATCCCTGATGCTGGCCACGGTCCAGGACCGGTCCAACAGGAGTGGAAGAACGACGCGCGTACCGCCGTCGTGCTCCTCGCCCGCCAGGTAGACGGGTGCGACCCACAGGGCCTTGGCCTGGTCCTGGGCGTGGATCGAGGTGCCTCCGGGGGAGGTGGCGCTCATGTCGCGAGGTCCTTCCGTACTGCGGTTCATCGGCGGGGAGGGGGCGTGGGCGGTCGGCTCAGCGCAGCTGCCGGAGCAGACACGATTGCGGCGACGCTCGGCGGGATGGCACGGGCGGCGGTGCCGCTGCGCCGCAGGGCGGCTGCCCTGCGGGGGCTGTCGTGCGGTGCTGATTCGTGTGGCAGATCCATGTAGGCCAGCAGCTCGGGACGCAGCTGGCTGCGCTGGCGCAGCACCCGAGCCGGGGAGGCCATCGCCGCGGTCACGGACTCGACCAGGTGGGTCGGCGCTCGTGAGCTGAATGAGGCGCTCCAGATGCTGGGGTGCTGGCCGGCGGTGAGCCGCCAGTAGTCCGGTTCGGCCAGCACCCCGAGAGGGGAGGGGATATGCCTGATCAGCCGGGCGGCGTCGGCCATCCCATCGGCGGAGACCATCCCCTGGGCCTCCTCGCCGGGAGTGCTGCTCTCCATATAGGTGGCCCAGCCGACCTGCCGCAGGATCCCGAAGACGGGTTCGGCGGGCGGCGGCGTCGTGGCGCTGAGGTCGCCTCGCTGGCCGGGGCTGTTCACCAGCGCGGTGGTGAAGGCCGTAAGGACCTCGTCCGGGGTTCCCGCGCTGAACCGTGACCACCACAGCGGGGTGCTTCGGTGGTTGAACGCGACGACCGACAGCATCGAGAGCCCCAGGGTCGTGACGCCCGGCCGCACGGTGACCAGGAGGTTGCCGGGCAGGTCGAGAGTCAAATGGCCGACCGAGGAGTGCCGCCTGCAGCCCGCGGAGGCTTCAAGGACACCGATCGCGGCCTGGGCGCCGGGTTTGGTGCCGAAGGCGAGGTAGGTGGGACGGACCGCGACCAGTTCCTCCGGGGCGACACCGTGCCCGCCGTTTGCGGAGGCCTGGAAGCCGTTCATGCAACCGGCTCCTCTCAGCGACGGCGCGGAGCCGGGGCTCCGTTGACGATCAGCGGCGCAGGCTGCGGGGCCGGCCGGTGGCTGAACTCCAGACGGGTGGTCGCGCTGCGCAGTGCTGCCGCCTGGGCGCGGCCCATCGCGCGCTGAACGGGCGAGTCGGTCGGCGCGGACGGCGCCGGTGACGTCCGCGCGGCAGCGGCAGCAACGTCGCGGGACACGGTTTGCGAGGGCGGCGGTGTACGCCGGGACGCCGAAGGCGCGACCAGGTGCGCCCGGCTCCACTGGGTCAGGGCGTCGTACGTATCGTCCAGCGCGGCACCCGAGGAGGTCAGGGTGTACGCGTAGTGGCGCGGCTCACCGCTGCGCTCGACCAGGCCGTCGTCGCGCAGGGCGTTCAGCCGGAGGTAGAGCTGGGCGGGAGCCCGTGTGGGCGGCACCACGTCGCTCATCTCGTAGGGATAGAGGGTGTCCGGCCCGAGCGACCACATCACCGCGGTGGTGTACGACTTCGCGAGGATGCTCAGGGTCTGCTCCGCGTACGTGGTGCTTGCCTGCTTCGTGGCCGCGGGCCGGTGCTTGTGACCCCAGGCGGCTGCTGCCTGGCGGACGGCGTCAGTGGAGCGTCCGGCAGCGGTGAGGACGGCGCTGGAACTGCGGCCGTCGTAGACCTTGTGCAGCAGGCCGTCGTCGGCCATGACGCTGACCCGGTTGGCCACATTGCTGTAGCTCACCCACGGCATGGCCTCCTGGAGTAGCGCCAGAGGCATGGCGCCGCCGTTGTGCTGAAGCGTCCTCAGCGTCCACAGGGTCCACTTGGGGGCGAGGACGGACAGGGCGCGCTGGACAGTGGGGGCCTCGTCCAGGTCGTGGCCGGAGTGGACGGCGGATGCGGTCGGCAACTGTTCTCCTCAAGATCATGGAAAGACGGGTCGGAGGCTCACTCGCCTGGGGTTCAGCCGCGGCCCGTGTAGGCCGGCGCGGAGACGACCACCGGGGGCAGGGGCGACAGGGCGCGGGCGGCATACTGCGACGGGCTGGGACCGGGCGCCTGCGGGCGACGGCGGACACGACCGGCGCGTCGATCCACGGTGCGCTCACCGCCATGGACCAGGCGGGCCGCCGCGATGCGGTGAACCGCCTCATCGCGGTCCGGACCCACGCACAGCACATGGATCGCGGATCCGGCCGTTGAACGGGAAGGACCGCAGCGTTCCTGGTAGACCAGCCGCCACCTGCCCTCGGAGTCGAGCGCGAGCACACGGAGACCGAGTCCGGCGGACGCAGAAGGGATCGCGAGCGGACCTCGCTGCTGAGCGTCAACAAGCTGCTGTACGGCCAGCAGCGCCCGGTCGCGGACCCATGGCGGGACGCGGCGCAGATCCTCCAGGACATCGCAGTGAGCACTGAACCGTGGAGTCGGCATCACCAACTCGGGCCTCCGGCGGACAGGCGGGTGCCCATAGGGCGCTCCAGCGGCCGACCGCAACGGGGCGGTCGGAGTCTGGCTCCGGCCGGGCCCGGGATCACGGGGCGGGAATGCGGATGGGGACGGGCGGCAGGCACGGGGCGACTCCTCCAGAGCGGTTGGCTATGGAAAAGCCTGGGACCACGGCTAGCCCCCTCCATGGGGGCTAGCTGGTGGTGTATAGGGGGCCGCCACGCTCGCGGGTCATTCAACCCATGGACCTGCAACTCCCCTTGCGACAAGCGCGGTTCGGCTGGACCGGCTAGCCGGAGTTGCGAGGCCGGGGCTGCTGTGCGCCCTCGAAACTGATGGAAATTCCCTTCGGAACCGACCCCGCGTGCTCGCTTCCGCGATGAATTTCCGTCAGTTTCGGTTGGCTGGCCACGGGGCGGTCGATCACCTGCGCCGTGGGTTTCCGCCCTGGGCGCCGGAGGGCGAAGCAGCGGGGGCCGCAGTCGGAGGCACTGGCGGAGCGGGGCGCTCGCGTCGTCCGGCCGGTCGGGCTGCGCTGGCACGCGACCCCGGCGGGAGCGCCGGGCCGGGGGTGAGCTGGGAGTGCACGCGGTCGGGAACGGCCACGGGCGGGAGCGGAGTCCGGTGGTGGTCCTCAAGCCACTGCTGGGCGGACTGGGGGTCCGCGAAGCTGCCTTCGCGCAGACGGTAGCTCTCGGAGACGTGGCTGTCGGTCCGGATCTGAAGCAGGACCGGACGTTCTGCGGCGCCCGGGTGGCTGTCATGCAGCATCACCCAACTGGTGTAGGCATCCGGCTCGGTGCCGTGCTCCAGCACCGTGTAGCGTCCCGTTGAGCGGCGCATGCGCTCTTCGATCTGGGCGGAGGTGACGTCGGAGGGTCCGTCGGCGGCGCCCACCTTGATCGGGAAGAGGGCCGGATCCGCGCCTCGTGAGATGAGCCAGGCGGCGCCCAGGGACTGCGTCGCCGGAGCGTGCTGGCTTATCCGGAAGGTGTTGTCGGAGTTGCGCTGTACGTGGACTGCCAGGGGTTGCGCCCGGTAGTCCGTGCCCCAGGTCGTGCTGAGGTCCGACAGCAGCAGGAAGTCGTCGGGCCCTTCGCCCCCCAGTTGCTCGACGAGGACCTCGTACAGTTCCGCGTCGAGTAGCAGGAGGTGCTGGGCTGCGGCGGAAGCCTCGTCGGCGGGCCTCCGGCCGGGCAGGGAGAAGTCGTACACGGGCAGCTCCTAGGCAGCAAGACCGATCGGCGGCAGGGAGTCGGGATCGGTGAACGCCGGTGCGGGCAGCAGCCGGTGGTGGGGGCGTTCGGGTGAGGTCGTGCAGGCGCCGAACGGGCCGTCCGGAGAGCGCAGATGGGCCAGCAGCTGCTCCAGGTGGTCACGCTGCCAGATGCTGGGTCCGGTCGCGCCTGCCTCGGGATCGGTGAGGGACTGCCAGGCCAGCCAGGCGGCGTGAATCCGCGCGACCGCTTCCTCGTGTTCGGGCCAGCGGGTGCACCAGGGGCGGCCCGAGGTCGTCTCGCGGCCGTAGGTGCGCAGCAGGATCTGGTCCACCCAGGGCGTCATGACGCGCAGTTCCTCCGCGTACGCGGCGTCGTCCAGGGCGAGGATGCACATGCTCTGGGGTGCCTCGGGGGCGGTCTCTTCCTCGTCGGGCTCCCCGGCGACCGTGCGGGTGAGGCGCTCGACCAGTTCGGCCTCGCGGTCCCGTTCAGCGGACAGTGCCGAGACCCGGGCGAGGAGTTCGTCCAGCGAAGGGGTGCCGGGCCGGTCGGGTGGCTGTTCGCCGGGCGTCGGTGCACCGGGCAGTCCGGGAATGGGGGCGGTCATAGGCAATCTCCTGGTGCTGGAAGATGGTGTGGAGGCGCGGCGGTGCTCCGCTCGCGGCCGGTGGCCGTGGCGGTGGAGCAGCCGAGATGCTCAGCTGTGGGGCGCGGGGTGGTTCCCGCATAGACGTGCTGGCGGGGACAGCAGGCGCAGAGCGTGGCCCGCTTGCTGGGGGACGACGCCGTTGCCGAGGGCGGTGAGTTGCGCGGGTCGGCTGAGGGCGGGGACCTGGGTCACCCAGCCGTCGTCCAGGCCCATGATCCACTCAACGAACGCCGGTGCGAGACGGCCGCGCGCGTCGGTGGGCGCCGGGGCCGGTCGGGTGCGTTCCTCCCACCGGTGTATCGCCGGCGCGTACGGACCCCACCTGTTCTGTCGTCCTCCGGGTCCGGCTCGGTGCCCGGATCCTGTGTCCACATCGGCAGTACCACCTGGGACAGTGGGGGACGAAACCCTTCCCCCGCCCGACGCCTCGGCGTCCCGGAGTCCGAGGCCCGCGGTGTCGGCAGAAGCAGCTGCGCGGCTGCCGACGGCAGGGTCAAGTCCCCCTTGGAGCCTCGTTGGTGCGGGCCGCCCTTCGTTCCGTCGCTCGCTTTCGGGGTCGGAAACAGCAGACTCGGCTGCTCGGAGGCCGTCCGCGCCGTCGCAGCCGTAGCCGGGACCGCCGAGGGGTCCTGAACCTGCGCGTCCGGCATCGGCAGGAGATGCTCCACCTCGTCCTGCAAGTTCGGTCCGTGCCCGCCGCCGCGGCGTTTGTCCGGATGCTGGCTGCCGCCGTTCGAACCCAAGTTGGAGGTTGGGGTCTTGAGCAGGGTGACGACATGGCCCAGGTCCTCGCGCATCGAGTCCGGTCCCTTGGCGTCCCGGGCCTTGGGCATCGGCAGGCCAGGCAACGGTGTTATCTGGACAAGTCCCCCGATCCGGTGACTGTGTGTACTGCGCTCGGCGCATAGGGTTCCGGCCATGCGTGTGGTCAAGATGATGAATCCAGCCCCAGGTCAGCCGCGTGTGCACTTGGTGGACGGGGCTGATGAGCCGGTGGTCGAGGTCGATGGGTTCTTGCGGTTGCTTGCGGTTCGGGAGTACTCGCCGAACACGGTGAGGGCGTACGCGCATGATCTGCAAAAGCTGTTCCTGTTCCTTGAGGAGAAAGGGCTGGCGGCGCCGGAGTTCACCCCTGCTCGGGCGATGGAGTTCCTGCAGTGGCTGCGCTTGGCCTCGTCGTCTCGGCGGGCACAGCGGCTGGAGTTGGGCGTGGCGACGGGCGCGGGGCGGGTTCTGTCACCGAAGACCTGCAACCGGGTTCTGGCCGCGGTCTCGTCGTTCTACGAGTTCCTGATCGCCAGCGAGCTGTACTCGGGCCGGGAGAATCCGATCGTCAAGGTGCTCGATCGGGCAGCTGCACGAGTGCCGGACCGCAACCGGCCGCCACTGAGCAACGCGGCGAGGCAGCGCCCTGTCCGAAGAGTGTTGCGGGTGAAGACAGTTGAGGCCGTCCCGTGTCCGATGAGCGCAGAGATCTACGGCGCTCTGCTGGGCGAACTGCGCAAGCGGCGGGATCGGGCCTTGTTGGAGGTGATGTGGGAGGGAGGTCTGCGGCCAGGGGAAGTTCTGGGGCTGCGGCTGGAGGACATCTCCTACGGCCAGCGCCGCATCACCATCCGCAAGCGGGACGACCATCCGCGCGGAGTGCAGCAGAAGTCGCGCCGTGACCGCGTCGTCGACCTGCTGGAGGGACGCGCCCTGCCGGCACTGAACGACTACGTGATGCGAGAACGGCCCACCGACACGGACAGCCCGTGGGTGTTCCTCGTCGGCGGCAAGGGCAAGCGCCGCAGCGACCCGCTGAGCTACGACGGAATGGTGCGCATGTTCGCCCGGGCCGCCGAGCGAGCAGGAGTCCGCGACGCCTGGCTGACGCCCCACAGTCTCCGACACACCCACGCCACCCGGATGTTCGAAGGAGGCATGCGGGAGCTGACCCTGATGACCCGGCTCGGCCACGCCACGCCGGACTCCATGAAGATCTACACCCGCGTCAGCGATCCGGAGGTCGTGAAGGACTACCGCCTGGCGATCGGAGAGCAGACGCCGTGAACACGAACGCACCGCTGTGGTCCTCACCGCCGCCCTCCGAGCCACGGGCTCCCCGTCACTGCCCAGAGAAGGAGTACGCGGACTTCATCGCCCGGCTCCCGGCCAGCGAGGAATGGCACCACAAGCACGCCAACTACCACCTGCGCTTCTTGCGGACCTACCCCGAGCTGACGGACTGGTTCGACCAACCGCTGCGGCAACGCCTGGGATGGCGAACCGGAGAGGACCAGAACCGGCGCAACCGGCCTGACGACGGCTTCGATTCGACGTTGGGGTGGATCAACTTCAACGCCCGTCACTATCTGACCTACCTCGCGCTGACCGGCCGCCTGCGCATGGACTGGGGATGGCTGCTGGGAATCGGCGTGCTCAAGCCGTTCCTGGTCGCCGACCAACTGGCACTGCCCCTGAGCCGGCAGGCGAACGACCTGCGCGAACGCCTTGTCGCCCTCGGGCACGTCCGCGACGATGCGACGTTCCGCCTCTCGTGGGCGCTGGTCAGGCTGGTCCTCCACCGCGGCGACCCGGACCTGAGCTCCATCACCGCCGACGATGTCGATCGAATGCGCGAAGCCATCAAGAACCTCGACCAGATCCCCGGCATGGCCGAGGTCATTGACCCCACCCGCTGGCCAACCATCAAGGCAGCATGGGGAACCAACGCCTTCCGAGCCGGAATGGCACTGTTCCACGCCGGCATCACCGACGTCCCTCCCGCGCGCCATGGCGGCCCGCCGCGTCCGCCCCTGAGCGCCAAGCCGCGCATCGCCGCCGTCATGGACCGCTTCCTCGCCGAGCGCGCGCTGGTCCTGCGACCGGAGAGCATGAGCAGTGTCAGGGCGGGCCTGCGCCGGCTGGGGCTGTGGCTGGAGACCGAGCGCCCGCACGTCGACAGCCTCGACCAACTGCATCGCGCCGACATGGTCGACTTCATGGAATCGGTCCACCGGCTGCGGAAGATCAAGCACCCCGACCAGCCGCTCAGCCCGGCCTTCCGGGCCGGCATCATCTCGGTGGCCGCGGTGTTCTTCCGCCATGCCGCGCTCGCCGAATGGGACGACGTCCCCGCGCGTCCACTGATCACCCACGCGGACATGCCCCGACGCGTCGAGAGGGTCCCGCGCTTCATTCCGGAGCACCAGCTCGAGCCAGTGATGGAGCAAGTACGCACCCTGGAGTGCCCGTTGCAGAGATGCGCACTGCTGGTCGCACGATGGAGCGGGGCCCGGCGCACCGAGATCCGCAAGCTCCACCTCGACTGCCTGGACGTCTACCCGGACGGGACGCCCCGGCTCCGGCTGGCCGCCGGAAAGGCACTGAAGGAACGCACCGTCCCGCTCCACGAGGAAGCCGCCGAAGCGATCCGTGACCTGGTGCAGTCGCGCGAGGGCCAACCCGACCGGGGCATCCTCGATCCCGATCTCGGGCGCCCCGTCCGCTACCTCTTCCTGCGCAACGGCAGCCTCGCCCACCCCGACTACCTGTTCGCCAACCCGCTTGCCGAGATCTGCACGGAGCTGGCGATTCTCAACGGCGACGGAAAGCCAGCCATCCACGCGCACCGGTTCCGTCACACCCTGGGCACGCAATTGGCCGAGAAGGGCGCCCGCATGCAGACAATCATGAAGGTCCTCGGCCACAAGAGCCCCGGCATGTCGATGACCTACACCCACATCTCGGACCCCACCGTCTTGGCCGACTACCAGGCCGTCCTCCAGCCCGGCGCTGTCATCGCCGGTCCACTCGCCGAGGCCCTTCGTGCCGGCAGGCTCGACCAAGACGCCCTGGACTGGCTCAAGACCAACTTCTACAAGACCGAACTGGAGCTGGGCCGCTGCATGCGTCTGCCCCAGGAGGGCCCCTGCGAGTGCGATCTCTACCTGAGCTGCACGAAGTTCATCACGACCCCGCAGTACGCCCCACGACTCCGCGAGCGCCTTTGTGTCGAGCAGCGGTTGGTCACCGATGCGGAAACACGAGGTTGGGAGCGCGAGGTCGAGCGGCACCAGCGCACCGCCGATCGCATCAGAGAGCTCCTCGACGACCTCGGTGAGCCGCACATTCCACCCCCGGCCGATCACGCATGACCGCAGAAACCCCTGGTCATGGGCCGCGAGAATCGCCAGGATTCCCTCATGCGCTTTCCTCGTCACTCGGACCCCGAACTGCTTGACGTCATCGACCGTCACGTCAAGCCGCAAACGCAGGGAGTCGGGCGCTACCTGCACCTCCTCCACGCCAACTTCACGCGAGACGACGAGAGCGAGCGAACCCCGTTTCTCCAGTCCCTGCGGGCAGCCGCCCAGGAGATCACCGACGAGGAACTCGAGATCCTGCTGGAGAGCGAATGGCGCTCCCGTCTTACGGCCGCCTGGCTGATCGGCTTCGACCGCCGTGAACACTTCCGCGACATCGTCGGTGACCTTCTCCTGGCCAGCCAGCTCTGCTTCTCCGGTCAGGGCTACTGCTTTGCCCTCGCACGCTTCGGCACCGAAGAGGACGCCCAGCACCTGACGGCCTACCTGGACCGATACCTCCGACGGCCTGACTGCCAGTACGACCAGCACTGGGCGATCAGTGCGCTCCTTCATATCGACAGCCGCACTGGGAATGAGGACGCCGCCCGTTTCCTGGCCCCCGGCGGTCTCTGGCACCAGTGGAACGAGGCCCAGTTCAGGCCGTCGCCGCCGAGCCGGTTCATCGACGAACTGTGCACGCTCGCAGACCATTAGACGCCTGCTGACGACACGCCCGGGGTCGACGATTAGCGGCCACTCCATCGGGCGAACTTTCCCCGCTGAGCACTCCAGGTTGTCCAGATAAGTGATGAATACGCGCTCTCGGCGATGTGGCGCTCCCACATCCGAAGCTCGTACGCACGCCCAGTTCGCGTCGTACCCGCGGTCGGCCAGGTCTCCCAGAACGCAACCGAGTGCCCGCAGAGGAGGTTCACCTCCTGCGTCTCCCAGGCACCACGGGCACTGCTCCACGTGGCCATCGGCTGACGGGGAAGAGGCTGAGGCTGAGAGGATTCCGCGGACATTTTCTAGGACCACCAGACAGGGCTTGAGGACGGCAATGGCGTCGGCGATGGTGTGCCACAGCCCGGAGCGCGTCCCCTCCATGAGGCCGCGCCTGAGACCGGCGACGGAGAGGTCCTGACAGGGAAACCCCGCGGTCAGTACGCAGACGGGTGGCACATCGCGCCAGTCGACGCGGGTGATGTCACCGAGGTTCTGCACCCCGGGCCAGTGTTGCTCCAAGATCGACACAGCGGCAGGGTTGACCTCGGCGTGCCAGGCGACGGAGCCGCCGAATGCCTCCATGACGCCGATGTCCAGTCCCCCGTAGCCCGAGCAGAGGCTGCCGATCAGGGGGGCGCCGGACGACGCGGCGCCCGTCGGCAGTTGCGTGAGGGCAGCGACGTGTCGGCTGGTTGGGTGTGGTTCGTTGGGGGCGACCGCTGACCGAGAGGTCAGGTCGGTGGAGGCGGGGGCGCGGCGGACACTTCGTACGTCCGGTGCCCGTGCGTCCACGGACGGGGAATCGCTTGGGTTCGGGGGTATCGGGGACTCCGGCTGAGGAGAGGGGAGGAAGGCGGCACGGGCGGTGCTGGCCCGTGCCGGTCGCGGGCCCGGCCGCCCCTGGGCGGTGGCGGAGGAGCGAGTCCGGGCTTCGAGGCGGCCCATCTGCTCATTGGGTTCGGGAACCGGTGGTGATGGACGCCTCGGAGCGCGCGGGGCGTACAGGCCGAGCAGCGCAGTCGTTGAGGTGCGTTGCGGCTGCACGTAGCGACCGCTGCCCTTCGACCAGGGCGCACTGAAGTTGCGTGGCGGCGACGGACTGGTCGGAGCTGGGGTCCAGGGGCTTCCGGGCCGCGGTGGAAGCTAGGGCTTCGAGCGGACCCAGCGCGTCCATCAGGTACTCGGCGGCGTCCGAGGCGTACTGCACGGCGAGCGTGATCTTGTAGTGCATCACGCCGGCGGTGGTCGCGGCGTCGTCGTCCGCGTCGGTGGCCAGTCGGCTGACCGCGTCATACAGGAGGTTCGCCGACTCGACGTGCCGGGAGAAGTTCTCCGGGGTCAGCGCGGGTCCGAGTGCGATGGCGTCGCCGAGTTCGGCGGCAGCGGTTGCCGCGCCGCGTGCCAGGGCTTCGAGGTCGGTGGTGGGATCGGTCGTCGTGGGCAGGGCTTCCTCCGGAATCGGGACAGGTCAGCGGTGACGGAACGGCAGCACGGTGGCCAGCGGGGCCGTGGCTGCGGCGGGCGCGGGGGCAGCAGAGGGGTGGGTGGCGAGCCGGGGGGAGCGAGTGGCTGCGGCCAGTGCCACGGCGGGATCGCGGGTTGCTCCTTGAACGACGCCGAAGGACGCCGGAGGCGTCGGGGACGGTGTGTCCATCGCCGCCGCGTCTGCCCGCAACGTGGAGATGATGTTGTGGAGGTCCACGTCGAGCCTGGCCAGGGCCTCGTGGCCGAGTAGGTCGGCGCGGTGGCGCAGGGCAACGGCCTGTGGGTCGGAGCGGGCGCCGACTTCGTAGGCCAGGCCGCTGGCCTCGAAGGCCCTGGCGAGGTGGGCGGTGGCGGCAGCGGCATTCGCGGAGGCCCGGGTGAACGCTCCAGTGGCGGCGCGGTCCCGAGGCGTGGTGGGCCCGCGCGAGGTGGACAGGGTCTGAGCTTCGTCGATGCAGGCGCGGACCAGGTGTTGTAGACGGTGCAGACCCGTCGCGAGTGCCTCCATGTCCGGCAGCAACTCCTCTTCCGGCGCCGCGTGCAGGTCGCGCGCGAACGCCTCGAATGAGTCGGCTGCGTTGAGGAGGCCGTCGGCCGGGTCGTCGGGGGGCGGGGGCAATGCCATGCGCGGCTCCAGGGTGCTGGTCGGCTGTTGCTGGGACATCGATCAACTGCGCCGGCGGGCGGCTGAGGCCGCAGCGTTGCGGGCACCGGCCGCGGGGGCGGTCACGACAGGCCCTCCGCTCTGCGGGACGGATCCGGCCGACGCCGCGCTGCGGGCCTGAGCGGCAGTGCGGGTCTCGATGCGGACGAGCCCGGCACGGTCCCAGCGCAGGACGCTGATGTAGCTCGCCAGGGCGGCGTCGATCCGTGCGAAGTGCTGGGCCAGAGCGTCGGCGTTCGCCGGGGAGTCAGAGGCGCGAAGGTGTGCGGGGCGCGCTTCGAGGTACAGCTTGGTAGTGCTGTCGAGTGCCGCGACCAACTCGACCAGGACGGCGGCACCGCGGGTAGCGGCGAAGCGCTCGCCCCAGACGATGTGGCTGGCTTGAGGGCGTTCCAACGCGCAAGTCTCGGCGGCCGTTGTCGCTGCGTTGGCGATGTACGTGGCCAAGCGGGTGATGTGCTCCGCGAGCAGAGCCGGGCCGTGCTGAGGGGGGCGCTTGGCGGCTCGGCGGATGCTGGTGCGGATCCGCTGGAGTTCGTCAGCCAGAGCAGCCTGCCCGTCGATCCGTTCGCGCAGGTACTGGGGGATGACGATCTCCTAGGGTGGTCTGGCCGTTGGGTGGCGTAGAAGTGGGTTGCGCGGCTCGGCTAGCGACCGCGCCGTGGTGCGCTGTGACTACCGGTGGCAGGAGCGGCAGTGGCAGCGGTCTCGCCAACGCGGGGTGGAGCGGTGTTCGGAACCGTGCCCCGGGGCACGACGGCGGCGGACCGCACGAACTCCCTCTCAAGGTGACTCGCGTGCTCGCGCAGCTGAGGGCCGAGATGGTGCAGTGACTCGACGGCGCGGTCGACGTCTCCGCGGGCGTCGTCCTCCAGGCGCTCGATCTCCGCGCGGTTGCTGGGGCCGGAGTAGCTGTCGCGGTACAGAAGACCGTCGTAGGAAGCGGCGAGAAGTGCCGCAGCACGGTAGAGACCGCCGAGCGTGCAGGCGATCTGACGGTCGGCGCGTTCGTCCAACTGCCTGTCGCTATCGGTCAGGTCGAGCAGCGAGCGGCCGGCGGATCGGCTCCGAACCGCGCTCAGCGCAGAGTCGGTGAGCGCGGAGACCCGAGCGAGATGGTCGCCGACCTCTGCGGCGACGAGCGGGTCGGCGAGTAGGCCCGGGTCGGTGAGGCGGGTGTGCGCCTTGTCGATCTGGTGCGCAAGGGCGCGCAACTCCATGGGGCGGATGGAGAGATAGCAGGTCATGGGTTCCTGTCGCCAGGCGAATGGAGGCTGAGGCTGGCTGGTTCAGCGGGTGTGCTGGGTTGGCGCCGCTGCGGAACTGCGTACCGGCACGGCCTGGACGACCAGCGGGCTCGCGGTTGCGGCCAGGGCGGAAGCCAGCCTGCTGCGGTTGATGGCGGCGGTGGTCGTCGGCGGCACGACCAGGGACTGGGCGCCTGCCCGCAGTTCTTCCGCCGCGTCCTGGAGAGCGGTGTGGGTGCGGGCGATCAGACGGTGCACGCGGGTGTCGATGAGTGCTTCCTCGGCGTTCGCGGCTGCTGGGTCCGAGCGCGTGTGGGCGATGATCTCCACGGCCGTGCTCAGCGTCCCCAGCGCGGTGCTCAAGTGCGTGGTGGCCTCTGCGAGGCAGCTCAGGGCGCCGAGGGGGTGGGTGCCCGGTTCCTGGACAGCCCCGAGGAACCTGACCTGGCGACGGGCCGACTTGTGCAGGGCCGCGATCTCGTGGAGCGAAGCGGTCAGCTCCAACAGGTCCGACATCTGGTCCGCGGGGGTCGGGAAGGGGAGGTCAGTGTCACAGCGCTCGATCCGGTCGGCGAGGACAGACAGAGCGTGGGAGAGATCAGACCGGTGCTCGGTTGCCGGGACGGCGGGGGTGATGTGGGACTCCGATCGGGGAACGGCGGGCGGTGAGCTGCTCATCGGCGCTTACGGGACGTGTTGTTGACGGACACCTGCGGGAACTCCGTCGAGGTGGCCGGGGCGGCATGGGCTGCCGGTGTGGTGGTACGTGCGGTCGCAGCGGCAGACAGACGGTGGTAGTCCTCGGCGGTTGCCCTCCCGATGGGGTGATCGGCCATCGCCTCGTAGTACGCCCGCCCGGACTCACTGTTGTTCCCCAGACGGGACACCATTCGGCTCAGGTCCGACCGGGCTCCGCGAGTGGCCCATCCGTTGCTGATCACACCGGGACCGCCGACGCGCAACAGGTCGACCACGGCCTCGGCGAGGAACTTGTTGGCCAGCGCCACGTCCGGGATGAGCGAAGCTGCCGCCTCCAGGGCGGCCGGGTCACCGCTATGGGCGGCGTCCAGCCGCACCGCGCAGTCACACAACCAGCCACTCATCTCGGCGACCAGCGCCGTCAACGCCCGGGTGTCCAGCGTGGGCCCGGTGGTCAAAGCCTTCGCGTGCTGGTGCAGTCCGGCGATCTCGTCGGCGAACACGCGGTAGAGGCCCTCACGAGGCACCTGGTCGGATGCGGTGCTCACCTGTTCCTCCGGGGCACGGGGGTCTCGGATGGCGCACCACTCGGCGGGCTCGACTGGCCGGCGGTCGGGCCCGGGGCGGTCTGCCCCTTGGCGACCGCGGCCTGGGCGCGTTCCGCAGGGGTCGTCGTGGGGCGGTCCAGGGCATCGGCCTGGATGCGCAGGGAGTCGGCCACGTCGCCCAGGGCATCGCGGCTCTTGGCGAGGGCTAGGAGGGCCCGGTTCCGGGCGAGGCCGACGGGACTGCGCGCCGAGGCCAGCGCCTGCACGTCTTCGTTCTCCGCTCCCAGGCTGTAGAGGATGCCTGTCATGGCATAGGCCCGGCTCAGCGCCGACAGCGCACCGCCGAGCTGTTCGGTGGTGGTGGCGTAGGCGGTGGTGAGCTTGATGTGATCCGGGGTCCGGCTATGGGCTTGGCTGGAGCGAAACTGCGAGGTGCTCACCAGGCGGTAGTGCAGGCCGTTGAGTTGCGCGAGCTGGTCGCCGACGGCCGTCAATCGGGGCGCGGCACGAGCACGGGTACGCACCAGGTCAGGAACCATCTCCTTGATGGTTTCGACCTCACCGGCGAGGCGCCGCAGGGCAGCGGGGACCAGGGGGCCCTGAAGGTCGGTCATATACAGCTCCGGGGTCGGGAGGGAAGGGACGCAGACGTGCCGCGAAACACTGCTCGCACTGATCCGTGGGGTCAGCGCTGCCGGTGCGGTGGCGGCTCGGGTGCCGGAGGCACATAGGGCCTGACCAGGTCGGTGCCCTCGGGCGACCGGCCGTGGCGCGGGTTCCGGCGCTGGGCTGCTTCCGCGCGGGTCTCGGTTCCGTCGAGGGACTCGACCTCTCCGCGGAGTTGACGGATGGCCTGCGCCAACCAGTTGTCGGCCTGCTGAAGGTGGACGGCCGCCTCATGTACAGCGCGATCCTGCTCGGCGAAGCCCACGGGGGAACCGCCTGCGGCGTGGTGGTGGAGCAGACCCAGGTAGGCAAAGCCCTCCGTCAGATGCAGCAGCGACTGCCCGACGGCCGCGGCGGTCAGGGACAGGACACGTACGGCATCCGGTGACGGCCACCGCTGTCCGTTGCTCGCGTTCGTGGCCGACGTGCAGGTCTCGGTGAGCAGGACGGTGAGCCGGTCGATCCGAAGGCTGACCGACTCGATGCTCGGGAGCGGTTGGCCGGGCTGAGGTGCCATCGGATGACGCAGGACACCTTCGTATTCGTGCGCCAGCACCGACAGTTCCCGAGCGAGAGCCTCGTGGGGGGAGGTCATGAACGGCGCCGAGCGGCCGGTTGGGAGAGGGGACGGGAGGCGGCTCGTGACGCGCGTGGCAGCCCTGCCGCAGCGGGCGGTCCGGTGAGGCCGGGGACCGGACGCGACGCGGGGGCAGGGCGTGGCGGCTGGGTCCTGCGGAATACAGCTGCTGTATCGCCCGGGTGCGGCGAGTCCTTGATCAGCTCGTATGCTCCGGTCAGTGCCGCGATCTGGGCGTCGCCGAGGATGCTGTCCAACCGCGCCCGGACGCCCGACTCCTGCTCAGGAGAGGGATGCAGGCGCTCGTTGGCTCCCGCAGGGTCGAGCTGGACCGCGAGGCTCAGAGCGGAGGCCAGGAGGGCGTGCACCGTGGTGGTGTGTTCCAGAGCTGAGCGGTAGGCCTCCGGCCGCGAGTCGGCACCGGCTGGGAAGCTCTGCGGGCGGCGCAGGCGGTCGTCCAGGTGCCTCCACAGCGCCTGGAGATCGGACAGCTGCTCGATCAGGGCGCGGGGGTCGGGCGAGCTTCCGGTGCGGGCGATGGACTCCGTACGCCATCCGAGCGTGCCCAGGACGTGGGAGACCTGCTGGACGGTCAGGGCGGTCCGGGTGGGTTTGCTGTGCGGGATCGAGGGGCTCCGTTTCTGTGGCCGCCCTACCGGCTACCGACCCCGAGGGGACCGGGCTGGCAGAGGCGGTGTGACCGTGGTGGTGGCGATTGGGGATGGCGGTTTGGTGCGCGGTGGTGCCGACAGCACCGGGCCGCCGCGGGGGACGGTTGTTCTGGCCGAGTCTGCGAGGCGTCGCTGCTGCTCGCTCAGCGGTTCCAGCGCTTGCGCGCACGAGCCGAGCAGGGCGGTGGTCGTCGTGGCCGTGTCCGTGGTGAGATTCCGGACCCGCTGCGCTGCCCTGGCGGTCGAGGCGATCAGCGCGTTCTGCAGGACCCGCTCTGCCCAGTAGTGGGGGTCTGCGGCGACGTCGCAGCGGCTGATCTCCCGGACCTGGTCCGTAGTCAGTTCGGCCAGGCCGCCGTGCTGCTGGAACTCCCACAGCAGGGTGAGATGGTCCACCGGGTCTCCACGGCCTCGCAGGGCCGTCAGGGCGTCGAAGAGGCGACCATGGCCCGGGACTTGGAAGTCGGCTGGCAACAGCCACTGCGCTATCGAGTTGATCGGGCCCGGCCGAGCGGTCAGCGAACCCAGGAGCATCGTCTCGTCGGTGGCCGCTGCCTCGGCCATTCGCTTCTGTGCGCCAGCGTCCGAGTGCCCGGCATCTGAAGGGACTGAGAGGCTGGTGTCATCACTCCCCCAAGTGGCGACGTGCTCGGAGATGACCTGCCGCAGAGCAGCGATCAGGCGCACCGTGCTCTGCAGCTCTCCAGTGTTGGCTGCCTGCAGGAGCCGCGTCGCGTGCTCGTGCATCTCCCGGCGTGCGGCGCTCTCCAGCACCATGCGGGCGTAGGCGGAGGCATGGGAGGCGGACGGGCACGCGAAGATCAGCGCCTGACCGTAGCCCGGGGTGAAGCCCCGGCTGGCCTGCTGGGCTGCCGTCATGGCCTGCATGGCCCAGTCACGTCGGTCGTCGTCGCTGGCGTGGTCGAGGCTGCCGGGATGCCCTGCGGTGTGCTGGTCGAGGAGGAGTTGGTAGAGAGCGTGGTGAGCGGGACGCAGGAAGTGGCGTGCCTGGAGGACGCCTGCGACCTTGCCGACCTGGTGGCCGTCGAGGAGCAGTGCGCCCAGCAGCGCCTGCTCGGCCTGAAGGTCTGGGGTCACGGAAGGCTTTCGGGATGGTGGGGAGTGCGGCGTTTGCCTGGGCGGCGGGGTCAGGGATGGTGGACCGGAGCGGGTTGCGGGCGGCGTGCCGGCGCGGGCGCGGAAGCCACGATGCCGGTGCTCGCTGCGGCTGCCGGAGACCAGTCCTCCAGCCCTGGCAGCATCTGCGAGGTGGCCCTGGCCGCGCTGGCGCGGGCGGAGCGCGGCGCCAGGCTGACGGGAGCCGGAGGGGGTGGCGGTGTCCTGGCTGCCGCGGGCCCGTATAGCTCGTCGAGGTAGCGGGCCACTACCTCCTGCCACGGCCGGTTGACCAGGGCACCGAGGACGCGGGCGGCGTCGGTGGGGGCGACGATGTCGCCCAGTTGCTGGCAGGTCGAGGAGCGCGACCCGGTCCAGGGATAGTCGGGGGGCATCCCGACCAACCGTGCTGCTTCCGGCACGGTGAACTTGCGGTCCTTGTCTCCGGCCCAGTACCAGCCGCGTACCTTCGAGGTGATCGCGGTCGCCGTCTTGTCAGCGGCCCACTCGTTGCCACCTGCGGTCCGGCGCTCACCGCGCGTGTTGACACGAACCCCTTCGGGCCAGCCCAGCGCCTCGGCCGCCGTCCGGGACGGGACCGGCTCGGAGGGCTGCATCGCCTTCAAGTCCACGAAATGGTGCCTGCCGGCGACTAGGAAAGTCCTGCGCCGGTGCGAGGCCAGCCCAACGTCGGCCGCGTCCAGGACCTGGTAGCCGACACTGCACCAGTCCGCGATCACCAGCTCGTCGCTCAGCGCCTCCAGCACGATCTCGGGCAACGCACTGGACTGCTCCATCGCCAGCCACTTCAAGGTGTCGTAGCGGGCGGTCAACGACAACGACCAGATCAGCGTCTCCGCGATCATCCCGATGCGCTCATCGGTCATCTGAGCGATCGGCGAGCGGGCCTCATCCAGGGTCAGCAGGGGGCCGGTGAAGCCACCGTAGCCGTCCCACTCCGGATCACTGCAGATGCCGCAGTCGTCCTGGCCATCGCACGGGCCGCTGTCGTGCCAGTGCCCGAAACTGGCCTCAGCGGCCATCGTGAACACATCCAACAGCAGCTCGATGTTCCGCTCCTGGTGGCCCGCCCGCTTGCCCGCGAAGGTCCAGACCTGGCAGGGCGCACTCACGGTCAGACCCTCGAAATCGCACAACGCTGGGTTGGCCAGGTCGATGCTGCGAACATCACAGACGATGCGCTGGTGGCCAGCAGCAACAGCCGTCGCAGCGGCGTCCCAGGCCCACTCGATCCCGACGACGTCGAACTCCTCGCCATCGGCGTCGAGCAGCCGCAGACCCTGCTCCCACCCCCCGGCGCCCGCGAACAAATTCAACACGCGCCTGGGATCTCCAGGTCGGCGCGGGAACAGCCACCTCACTGGGAGCGGGTGCGCCAGGGCGGCCAGCTCGGCGTGGTTCCACGGCCCCATCTGCATGCCCCGGTCGGGCCATCGCAGGTCCCCGGCAGTCGACAGCCGGGGGCGGAAGTCGCGCGACGGGATCTCCGGGTACCTGGGATTCATCGGCGGCCACGCGGTCGGCCGGGCGATTCTGCAGGGTCGGGCGCGATGATGGTGATGTCGTATGCAGCGCCAGCAGCGCGAGCTGCGGACGGTGCGGCAAGCGCGGCTGCGGCGCGGCCAGTAGCGGTGGGGCTCTGGGCTCGGGCCCCAGCGACATCAGCGTCCGAGGGACTGGTGGCCGCCTGAGCCACGCGAGCGCGAACGACGTCGACCATGGACTGATTGGCCCCGTCGGGTGCGTACTGGAAGTCCGCGAGGGCGATGGAGAGCAGGTCGAGTTGGCCCAGTCGGGGTTCCTGCCCGACAGCGCCAAGGAGGGCCGGGATCTGTGGATGCAAGATGCTCGTGTCGGCCGGGATGCCGGCAGCGCGGGCGAGCCGCGAGGCGCACTGCACTTCAATGAAGGTGCTCCAGGCAGGATCGAGTTCACCCAGCTCGCACACCACCTGGCCGACCTGGTCGAGTGCCTGTGGCAGAAGCGTCCACCCGTCCTCCATAAGCAACTCGGCGTGCTGAAGGGCGCTGTAGACCGCCGCGCCCAGGAGGTGATGCAGGTGCGGGTCGCTCAGCCAGCGCACTTGCTCAGCGGCCATGTCGACCCTCTCGACCGGGAGTTCTGCCGGAGGGAATACGAGCTGAGTGGTTGCCCTGCGGATGAGTACGCCCTTGGTCGCGCTGAAGAGGGTCGAGTGCTGGGAACGCGTCAGGGTGTCGATCCGGTCGAGGGCAGCGGGCAACTCAGCGCAGAGAGCGTGGTCGACGGCGGCGCCGCCAGCGCGTGCAATGACGACAGCAGCCTCGGCGACGATGACCGGGGCGAACTGGCGAGGACGGCCTTCGCTCTGCCCCTGGCGCTGGGCGATGAAGGGCAGCAGGCCGCAGAGCGGGTACCGGCCAGCGAGGCGGTGGGCCTCGTCGACCGCGGCGAACACGTCGGCGTCGCCGGTGCGGTAGAGAGCGAGAGCGTCGGGCATGGGCCTCTTGGACGTAGGGCGCGACAGCAGGGATGTCGTGCAGGTTCAGCAGGGAACCGCAGAAGGGCATCCCCGAGGGCGATGCAGGTTCGGCGGCGGGCGGCGGTCACCGCCGGGAGCGCGTGACTGTCGGCGGGAGCCCGGCCGCAGGGATGGCAGATGCCGGTCCGATGGCGCGCAGGCGGTCCGTTGCGGTGGTGGTGGATCGCGCCGCCTGCGCTCGCGAGGAGGGCAGGGTGGGAGTTGGAACGGGAGGTTCGGGGCCCGACCTCTCCTCGGCCGGCGCATGGCCGAAGCGGTTCACGGTCGACTGCGCATCGAGCCAACGCTCGGACTCCTCAAGTGAGTTCGTCAGCTTGTAGGAGGCGGTGAACGTGGAAGCGTGGCCGAAGACGATGCGCGCGGCGAGGAAGTGCTCCTCGTAGATCTGGCCGATGAGCAGCGCCTCGGGGCGTCCGCTGGGGTGGTCGGCGTGGGCGCTGAAGTGCACCAGCGCGAGCTGGAAGGACTGGAGCCGGGTGTATACGCCGTGGTTCTCGCCCCCGAGGGGCTGCCAGCCCTGGGGCACGATCTCGCGGAGCTGGTAGGTGGGGACCTGGAGTGGGGTGTACGTAGCCACCCGAACCTCCTCGCTGAGTGGGGTCAGGTCGGCTCATCGACCGGACTGCCTGACCGGCAGGAGTAGGGCGAGCAGCCGTCGGAGGGCCCGAACTCGGCTTCCTCCTCGTCGAGCGGCAGTGGGACCTGCTGTTCCAGCAGCTCGCGGCGGGTGAAGTGGTCGATCGGGGCGAGCGAGAGCGGGACGCGGGAGCGGTGCAAGAACGCCTGGCCAAGGAGCCGGTTGCCGCTGGCGTTTGCTCGGGCGTTGCCGGCGCGGATGGCAGCGTCGAACTCGACGACGTCCTGCCACTCCTTCGGCGAGCCGTCGCGCAGAGCGCGCCACTGCCGATTTCCGTGGTATGGGCACCCGAGACATGCGCTCTTGGGGGTGCTCTGCAGCCCGTGCTCAGCCAGGAGCGCCAGGCAGTCGCTGCGGGAGAGGCCGAGTTCGATCAGTGGGAACCGGTTGCGGGTGTACCGGACGTCGGCGTCCTTCGCCCGATGGAATTCGTCCGTGGAGATGCCGATCCACTGCTCGGCGAAGACGCCCTTGGGGATCCGGGCCGGGTAGGGATATCCCAGAAGCCACCTGACCTGGCGCTTTATCGGTTTGATCTTGTATTCGCCTGTACACTGACGCCTCGTCATCCCAGGCGATCCGTCCTCGTTGAGGACGTAGAGGGGCATGCTTGCGAACCGATGGTCGGGGTCAAGCGCATCGCTTCGGATGTTGCCCGAGGACACCCGCAGGATCGGAATCCCGGCGGGCCGGGCTATCTCCCGCTCGATCCGGTCGAGGTGGTCGTACACCGCAGCGGGTTCCCATCCGGTGTCCGCGAAGATGGCGACGTCCAGTTTGGGCAACTCGCCCAGGGCAGACAGAAGTAGGAGGGTCGTCGACTGAACTCCCGCTCCCAGGCTGAGATTTGTCAGCACGGGGGTGGCGGTCGCGGTGCTCACGCGGCATCACCGACCTTGGCCATGGCCCGCTCGGTGATGGCAGCGGTCTGGCGGGCGGATGCCGCGCCAAGGATTCCCGCGCCCGGTTCCAGGTACCAGGGTTTGAGGTCGAGCAGGGTCGGGCGGATGCCGGTCGCGAAGAGGAGCGCGGAACCCTTCTTCAAGGCGCGGACGGCGTCCGGCGGCAGGATGCGCTCGGTGCGCATCGAAGTCGAGGTCGAGCGCCCGGACTCGCTGCTGGAAGTCGAGCTGGTGGCAACGTCGTGGTCGCCCACCATCCGAGACAACTTGTCCGCGAAGTCGGCGTCGTCGATCCCGCTGCCGACGAGCTTGATCGTGCTGGCGGACCACATCGCGTCCATGCCCGCCTCGCCCCAGACCTTCTGGCCTTGGCGATAGGACTGCAGGATGGTGATCGGGATGACCCCGCGACTCCCGAGATGGGAGTACAGATCGGGCAAGTCCGAGATCTTGCAGACGTTGGCGGCCTCGTCCAAGATCGCGAGCAACGGGGCGTCCAACCGTCCGCCGTCGCGCTCGGCCTGGCTGACAGCGGTGCGCATGACCGCGTCGGCAGCGGCGGCGATAATGCCACTAGCGGATCCGCCGCCGTCCTTGGACAACAGATAGAGCGTGTCCTTGCGGACGACGAAGTCGCTGGGCTTGAACTCGGGCAGCACGTCACTGGGTGTCACCCAGGCGGCGATGACCGGGTCCAGGAGACAGGCCGCGTATTGGCGGGCGGTCTCGTAGATGCCATCCCTGGTTTCGACGGCACCCGACACCGTGCCCTGGAGCTGGTCGGCGACCGCGACAAGGCCGACGGACTTGAGGACGTCGATCGGAGTGCGGTCCGCTGGCTGGGCGAGCCAGCTGAGGACATCGGTGATCGGACGGCCGTCCCGGCCGGCGGCCAGGAAAAGCGCGCACAAAGTGTTCTGTGCGGCCGTGCTCCAGAAATCCCCTTGCGAGGACTCGTCCACGGCGGCTGCCACGAAGTGCCCGGCGAGCCTCCGCGCTCCGGCGAGGTCCTGGGCGTCGGCCAGGATGTCCCACCACATCGCCTGCTTGGAATGGGCGATCTGCTGAGGGTCCATCGTCCACACCTGGCCGACCTCGGCGCGGGCCTCCAACGTGGCGGTGTAGGCATCCCTGGCCGCTTTGTTGCTGGTGAGCAGCACCGGGCCGGGGGCGCGGAGGATCGCAGGAATGGCCAACGAGGTCGTCTTGCCGCTTCGCGGGGCCATGATCGCCAGGAGGACGTCCTCCCAGTTGGATCGGACCTCGGTCTTGGCGTTGCCCAGAGTGCCGAGCAGGACGCCGGTGTCGTCGGGCCGGATGTTGCGCGGCTTGACCTTGGACAGCGACGGGCGCAGGTCGATCGCCTTGGCGGTGATCTGCTTGGGCAGCAGGGCGGCGAGTTCACGCGGCCCGGCCAGGCCCTTGCCGGTGGTGCGTCGGGAGAGCCACAGGCGCAGACCCGTGACGGCAGCGGCCAGGGCGAGCAGGGCGGGGAGGATCTGCGCCCAGATGAGCAGGAGTGTGCGGCCCATGCGGGGCCACAGCTGGTGCGGGTGCAGGGCGGCGGTGACCGGCTCGTAGTGGGCCCACGGGCCGGATCCGGTGGTCCAGGCTGCGGCGTTGCCGCCCAGCCAGGCCAGAGTTCCGTAGACGACAAGGACGGCCGCGCCGCCGATTAGGGCGTACAGGAGGGCGTCGGTGCCGGGTGTGGTGGAGGGAGGGGCAGAGGGGGATGGCGACAAGGAGGGGCGGTCCTCGCGGGAGCAGGCGGAGGCGCGCGGGCCAAGGGCGCGCGGGAGGCGTCAGCGGAGGTGCGAGGCGGTCTTCTGGACGACATGGGTGGTCTCCTGATCTGCAGGTGGAGGGGTGGTGCGGGGGCCGCCCGGCGGGGAGACGGCTGGCGGCGGGATCGGCCGTGTTGAGCTGGTGGTGTCGCAGGGCCAGCAGTTGCTGGTCGGCAGCGGGGCCCATGGCGGCGCATGGTCGCTCTGGGCCCCGAGTGGCCGGTCGGTTCCGTCGGGCCGGGCGAGGTGGGCGGTCAGCGGACCACAGTCACGTTGCTCGGCCCGGTGAGGTCGGCGCCTTCGGTCGGACGGGGCTGCGTCAGACGTTGATGCTGGTGCGGCAGGGGCTGATGTTGGCCAAGTAGGCGGCCGATGCCCAGCCGACGGTGCCCATCTTGAGCCCGTAGGCACTGGTCTGCAGCAGGCGGACCTTGTACCAGCTGCCGCTGGAGGACCAACTGGTGTCGATCACGTCAACCACGTTGTGGAAGCCGAGCTGCCCGATGGTGGCGTAGCCCGTGCTCGGGCCGGTGCGCACGCGCAGGGCGCTGGTGGTGGACCAACTGCGGTCGCAGTCGACGTACGCGGTGTGGGCCACGGTGGCCTTGGCCGGCGTGGCAGCGGACGCGGAGGCGCTCGGTATCAGCGTCGCCGCGCTGAGGGCGGCAGCGGTCAGGGGAAGTTTGAGAGCATTGCGCAAGAGGAATCCCCACGGGGGTTGGGTGCGGGACGGTGGGGACGGAGGCAGCATCGCGGCTGTCCGCGAGCGGCTCGGCTACGAGCGGCCGAGGTCGAACACCCCGGAGACGCCGTCGGAGGTAGTCCAACGTGACCCCTTGGCACCGGCGTTGACCTTGAACTTCATGTCGGAGTACTCGTTGCCGTGCCACTCGATGTCGATGGTGTGGCGGGTGCTGCAACGGTTGTGGAAGTAGACCGTGGTCGTGAACCAGCCCGAGTCGCTCCAGCTGTAGGCAAAGCATCCGCTGACGTAGGAGAAGGTGGTGGCCGAAGCGGGGACGGTGCCGATTCCGACGATGGCCAGGGCCCCGGCGGCGATCAGAGCGATCCGTCGGCGCAGGTGGCGGTTGGGTGCGGCGGTGGAGATGGAGGGCTCCTCAAGTTCGTTTGGGCGGTGCCGGCGGGGAGTTGCGCGGCGCAGTGGTGGACGGGGCAGCGGTGGGCTCCGGAAGGGAAGGCCGGGCTGCTGGCGTGGCGGCGGTTCGAGGGGAGCGGGTGAGCGCGGAGGCGAGTCGCGGATCGGTCGCTGTCTTCGCCTGGGCGGTGGGCAGTTCGGCGGTGATCTGCTGGCCGCGGTAGGGGTGTCGGATGTCCCGGTCGGCCAGCCGGGCTCGCAGGAGGTTGACCTCCTCGGCGTGGGCCCGCAGCAAGGCGGCGATCTGGTCCAGTCGCTCGGTGACGGCGTAGACCTCGCTCCAGTCCCCGAGCCAGCGCCACCAGTCCGCCGTGGCGACCAGGGCGCTGGCTGCGGCAGGCAGGATGCCGGTGACCGGGGCCGTGAACTCCAGCAGGGCGTCACTGACCTCGCGGGTAGTGGAGGCGGTGGCAATCCGGGTGCCGACCTCATCGACCGTCTCTCCCAAGCGGGGCTCGGGGATCGAGGGCTGGGTATCGGGCGACCTGAGCGCGGGCGAGACGCGGACCGTGTATCCCATGGCCTGGAGCGTGGCGACGGTGCTCGCCACGCGTGCTCGTTGGGCGTTCGGGTCGGTGATGTCAGCCGGAAGCCGGAGGATCGTTTCTTCGCCGGGTCGGCGCTGCACCGGAAGGAAGCCGTCACGTTGCAGCAGATCTCCGGCGAGGGTGTGCGAGCCGACGAAATGCTCGGTACTGCGCGCGGTGACCTGGCCGGTGCCGCGGTTGCGGGAGATGGTAATCGTGGGCGACATGGGTGGATTGCCTTCGGCTTTTGGCCTTCGAGCTCGAAGGGGCCGGTGTTCAACGACGGGTACAGGGGCACGCTCAGCGCCGTAGGTGTTCACCACCGGGGGCGGGTGCCTGGTGCGGGGCGCCCTGGGCGACGGGACCGCCGTTGTGGGCCTGGACGACGGGCGAGCGTGACTGGGCGGCGAGGCTCCGCTGCCACTGGGTAGTGGCGGCGCCGTGGACTTCGGCGCCGAGCCGGCCGACGCGCAGGTTGGCGAGCCATAGCTGGGTCGAGCCGTTGAAGAGAGCGGCCGGGAGGTTGTTGTCGGTCAGTCCAGCAAGGTCCACGGCGATGCCGACGTCCTGTACCAGGTAGCCGAGTTGGTGAGCGGGGCCACCGGACAGGAATGCCCCTTCGAGGAGGTCGGCGATCTCGTCCGGGTCCTCGATTTCGCGCAGCAGGTCGCGCACGGTGGCGAACGCCTTGCTTGCGGCGGCTAGCGCCTCGCTGGCGCTGGTGAACTGGGGGCTGGGGGCAGCGGCCATAGAGGGCCCTTCATGGTGTGCGTCGGGACAGCGCGGGCGCGATGGCTGATCGGCCGGGATCCTGATGAGTGCGTGCGACGCCCGCGTGGGTCAGGTGGGGCGAGGAGGTCCTGGCGGCACCGGCCCGGAACGGGTATTCCTGCTGGTGGCGTTCGTCCAGTTGGCAGACGGCCAGTGCCAGGGGGCGGGCGGCGGAGGTGTCGGGGACGCGGCCGTCGGCGCGCATCAGGGGTGCGATCAGCCGCAGTTCGTGCGGGGCGGTGCGCAGCGCGGCCCACCGGCAGGCGTGCTCATCGCCTTCGGGGGCGATGCCGGTGGCGTGCAGGATGCGGCGCCCCAGCGCGCGGAAGTGGTCGTCGGACGGAGGGCTGCTGTCGGGGTAGGTGCGGATGGTGCACTGCCAGATCGACCGGTCGGGGCGGGCGCTGGGTTTCGGTGGGGCGAAGCGACGCAGCACGGCCTCAAGCTGCGCGGCGAGCGCGGCGGCCGTGGGGTCGACGGAGCCGAGCGCATCGACCGGCTTCCAGGCGTCGAGGAGACGCGCGGCTGCGTCTGCCCCGCGCGGTGCGTCCAGTCCCACGAGGAGGTCGACGGCGTGGGCGTGGTGGGTGATGGAGGGGATCACTGGTGGTGTCCGGGATCGGTCACGGCAGGTCGGGGGTGGGCAGCGGACTGCCGGTGGCGGCGTAGCGTTCCAACCGCTCACCCATGTCCAGGAGGGCTGAGGCCAGGGCAGGGCGCGGACAGGTGAGGTAGATCAGGGTGTGAAGAGGGGCACCCGTCAGCCCGTGGCGGCTCTTGTAGCGGCAGTTGGAGCGGCCGGCGTCGAGCACGCTGATGCCTGAGCGGGCCGCATAGCTGATGGACTCGGCCATGAGCCAGGTGTAGGTGTACGGATGGCGCTTGCCAGTGTCGATGCCCGCAGCCCACAGGTGCAGCCGACCGGCGGCGACGAAGGAGTAGAAGGCGCCAACGAGTTGGCCCTCGTGCATCGCGGCGAGCATCACGGCCCCGGGGACCTCGGCGAGGTGGGCGAACATCGTCCGGGTGTAGAGCGGGGTGCCGTGCCGGTCGGCGGTCGCGCAGGCCAGGTCGCCGAAGCGGTCGATGAACGGGAACATGCGTTGGCCGGGCAGGGCGTGCAGCACCAGTCCGGCCTCGGTACCGCGCCGGTGCTGGCGCAGCATGTCCCGAGCGACGTGCCGGTTCGGGGCCGCGGCAGCGAACTCCTCCAGACTGGCGGGCATCGTGGCGGTGAACGAGAGGTCGGTGAACATGGCCACCGGTGCGGGGACGCCGACGGGGCGGTGGCCCTGCCACAGGGACACCTGCTCGTCGGGGAGGTTCGGAACCACCAGGGCACAGGCGCCCAGGTCGCGCGCTGCGTTCATGCCGTGGTGAAGAGTTGCGGCGATGTGATCCGGTGAGGCAGACCCCGCGCCTCCGTATTCGCCGTACAGGGAGCCGGCGTAGAGCACGGGACCGGGCCAGGACACCTCGGTGGCCGAGTCGACCAGCAGCCGGTCCCAGAAGGGCGAGTGGTCGGTGAGGTGAAGGGCGATGCTCTCGGGGCGCGGCCCGTCGGACAGGTGCAGGTAGTGGTGGTGGCGGATGGACTCCGGCGATGCCCGCTCCCAGGCCCGAGCCCAGCTGCGGGTGTGCCAGGGCTGCTCGACCTGGTGGTCGGCGGGCAGGTCCGCGGCGCGGGCGTACCAGCGCGGATCGGACTCGGTGGCGAGGGAGGGGGCGGTGTTCATACGGCACCTGCCCGGGAGAGGACGTTCCCCTGCGCCGAGGTGGGTTCGCTGACCTCCAGGGCGAGGGCCTCGATCAGGGCGACGGCGTCACACTCGACCATGTCCAGGCTCGAGGAGTAGACGATCGACCCGGCCAGCGACATGGAGCCGAAGGCGCCGGGAGTCGGCTGGCCCGGGACGAGGTTGAGGTTGACCTCCGCGACCCAAGGAATCGTCCGCAGTTCCTCGGCCGGAGTGACGGAGGTGACGATCCCCGGCGGAGCGGAGATGACCAGGGTGGTCAGGATCGGGGGGTCCTCAAGGGTGTGCAGCTTGGGTCGCTGGCCGACGGCGAGCGCGGCGAGCGCGGCCGGAACGTCGATGCGGTGCTGGCGTTCGTACAGCTGCCACACGCCGCCGCCGCCGACCCTGTGCCCGGCCTCGCCGAAGTACCAACCGTCGGCGGTGCGCAGGACTTCGCAGTGCGCGACGCCCGTGTGGGTGCCGAGTACTGCGGTCGCGCTCACGGCCAGCTCGATGACCTTGGCCGCGTCCGGGTCGCCGCCGGGAAGCGCGGTGTCGTACTCGTGCTCGCCGAGGGCCTCCAGGAGTGGGGCGCTGTACTTGACCGGGTAGGCCGCCAGGACCTCACCCTCGAACAGGTACAGGTCCACACAGAACTCCTCCTTCACCGGCAGGTACTCCTCGACGACGAAGCCGCCCAGCTCGTTGAGGGACAGCAGCATCTCGCCCGCGCCGAACCGCCCGGTCACGTCGTCGACACGGGTGTCGAAGGCACCCTTGGCGATCAGCTCGTCCAGGTGCTCGGCGCTGCGGACCACGAAGGTCGACACGGTGCCGGCACCGCGGGCGGGTTTGACCACCACCGGCCAGCCCAACGCCTGCGCCGCCAGGGCGACCTCGCTGCCGTTACGGACCACGCGGTGGCCGGCCACGGGTATCCCGGCCGCTTCCAGCGCCGTCTTGGCGACGTGCTTGTCCGTATGGGCCTTGGCCGCCTGGACTCCGAGACCGGGCAGGTCCAACCATTCGCGCAGGTAGGCACAGACGACGATCGCCTGCTCGTCCACGGTGGCGATGTAACTGATGTCGTCGGGCAGGGTACGGCCGATCTGCGCGAGTTCGTCGAGGTCGGTCCAGCTGGTGATGCCGACGACGAGCTGGTCGGGGTTCTGCTGGCGTCGCTGGTCCACCGTGCTGCTGGGAACCAGCACAGTCACCTGGTGCCCTGCTGCGGACAGGGCGTTTTCGAGCAGCTGATTGCCGCTGCTGGCTACCAGAACATGCATGGGTGGTGGATCTCCAAGACGCGAGAGGAACGAAGGCGTGGCGGTGCCACAGCGAGGAACCGGGCGATCGGCGCGGGGCGCCGAGGCGAAGGCGGAAGCCGTGCCAGCCGTTCGTCAGGCTGGGCAGGGATTGTTCATCCGGGGGGCGTCACCGGGAGCAGGGGCGTGGTGTGCAACGCACAGAGTCGGGCGGGGCGGGAACGGCGGAGGATGGCAGGTCAGACGACGGCCACGTACTGGGCGCGGACCCTGCGTGCACGCGCGTGGGCTCGTTCGACAGCGGCTTCGAGGGACAGCGCGTCCCTGATCTGGCGGCATGCCTGGTGCGACCTGTAGGCGTCGCCCCGCCACTCCACCGCTTCGCCGTTGTCGCGCACCAGGCTGGCGATCACGGTGAGGCGGTGATCACTCAGCCGGATGGCGGCCCAGCGGGGGGCGTGGGCGTCATCGACCTCGGCGACCCTGGTGGTGTGGAGCAGGATCTCGGCGGCGCGAACCCACTGGCTGTCGGTCAGGACCCGTTCGCCGGGGCTGGTGCGCAGAGTGCAACTCCAGGTGAGACGCGGCTTGTTGAGGTGCGACTCGCGGTGGCGGACGGCGGCGTCGTCCAGGAACGCCGCGATGGCTTCCACGTGCTCCAGGTTCGGCGAAGGAGCTGTGCCTGCGGCAGGAGCGCGGACGGCCAGCATTCGCGCACCGACCGGTCCGGCACTACCGGGACCGGCGAGGTCGAACAGCAGATCCCGGGCGTTGGAGCGATGGGAGACAGTGGAGTGCACAGGAGCCTCTCGGTGGCGGCGGACGGGGGCGAGCGGCCGGCGGGGACACCCGCGGCGCTGGTATGAACCGGCGCGGGTCGCGCTTGGGCACCGCGCCGGTTCATGTCTCAACCCTGGGGTGCCAGCTAGCCCCCTCCGTGGGGGGTACCTAGCCTGCTATAGGGCCCGGCATCCCGCCCATGCCCAATCCTCCGAACGGCTGCTGATCAGGCAAAATACTGCTTCCGCTCTCCCAATCGGAGGCTGGGAATGGCCCGGAAATTGGCGAAGATTGCCTCAGCGGAGCCCTTGTACTGCTCGTTTTTCGGGGAGTTTTCGTCGATCGACCCTCCGCTCGCACGCAGTCGTCGGAACACGGGCTCAGCGGCCCCGCGAGCGCGGACGAGGGGCGATGGTCTGCCGATACGCTCGGGCGCAGTCACCGCGAACGGCTCCGCCGTGCACCCTCGGTGCCGACGGGCTGCGCCGCGGTGGTGGCGGTGGTGCTTGCCGTAGACCGGCCGCGGGATCCGTTCACGGTCTTGGCCGCGCGTTGCCGGGTTGCGACCCCACCGGCAGCGCTGTCCCGCACGGCGTCCGGCCCGGGTGCGGCATCCAGGCGCAACTCCTCGACCTGGTCGCATGCCAGGGCGAAGTATCGCCACGCGCCTTCGCCGGGGGCATGCTCCCGGGCCCAGTACGCCGCGTTGTGCAGGAATCCCTCTACCCGGACGAGCACCCCCTCGTCACCCAACACCTGGTCGATGATCTCGACGGCCTCGGCCGCCGTGGAAGCCTCGACGAGTCGCCGGGTCAGTTCCGAGACCTCCGCGGCGGCCCCGAACTCGCTGGCAGGACGGACAGGCTGTTGGGGCAAAGGCATCTCCTGGGATCAGCGCTGTCGGCGCGGCGTGTGCGGGCTGCCGTAGTCAGCGGTGGGATCGGCGGCGACCTGCCTGGTCTGCTGGGCCGTGCGAGCCGGAGACTGGGACAGCGCCGCTCGGGCTCGCTCGGCCGCTGAGACCACGGGACGAGCCAGCGCACGGACATCGTCGGGGATCGACCGCAACTCCTGGACCACCGTGAACAACGCAGCCGACGCCTGGTCAAGGGCATCGTGGAGCGCGTCGTGACGTGAGTCGCCGTCCTCGGGCTCGGACTCACGCGCCCATTCGGCCCCAGCCTGGATGACCTCCTGGACCCGCACCAGGGCACCGGTGTCGTAGTCGAGGGCCAGGTCCAGGAGTTGTCCGGCCTGCGCGGGCGCGGGGGTGGCGGCCAGGCCGTCGGCAAGCGCGAGCAGGTGCGGTCCCGGATCCGGGATGGCCGGTTGCGTTGCCACGAGCGCGGGCTCGGTCGGCGGTGCGCCCAGCTCGGGGTCCAGGGCGACGCGGTAGCCCACGGCCAGCAGCATGGTGGCGGCGCGGGTCGCGTGCTCGTTCTCGTAGGCTTCGCCCATGTCGTAGGGCAGCCGGTACCAGAAGCTGAGAGGGCTGGTCTGGCGTATGAAGCCCGCCAGCTTGAGGAGTTGGAAGGCCAGCTCGTCGCCGCCCTCGGCAATGGTTCCGCTGTGCGGAGCGCGGCTGATCGTGACCAGTTGAGCGGTGGGGTCAGGTGTCATCGACTCCGCCCGGCAGCCGGAGGAACGGGGTGTGCTGAGCTGTGGGCGCCATCCGGGCTGGCGGCGGCAGTCGGCGCCACCGCTTCGGCGGCGACGGATCGCTGGGTTGCAGCGAAGGCGCGGTCGGCGGCCTCGTGCTGGGCCTGCAGGGCAGCGCCTGCGGCTTGGACCCATCCCTCGGCGTACTGGTGGGCGCGGTGCAGATCGTGGCTGAGGGCGGCGGCGACGCCCAGGGTGTTGGAAGCGGTCTGGTACTCGGGGATCTCGCACGAACCGAAGTTCACAGCCGCGTTGACGTAGCCTTCCCCCAGGGCGGACACGCTGGGAGCAATCGCGGTCAAGACCTCCGTGGCCTCGCTGGGAAACGCGACCTCGCTCAATTCCTCCGCGAGCTGGCTCAGGCACCAGGCCGCGATGGTGCCCAGCTCGGCCGTGTCCAGATCGGCCTGCTGTAGCTGTTCCGCGTAGGACAACGCGATGCTCCGTTCCTAGTAGGGGTTTTCGCTGGTGCGGGCGGCGTCGCCAGCGGCGGCGAGGAGTTCCGGCAGGTCGCCCGGGGCGGCTTCGCGCTGGTCGATCCACCACGAGGCCCGGTCCACGGTGCGGGCCTGGTCCTCGATCTCCTGCCAGGTGGCCTCGCCGAGCTCCCCTTCCAGGACGAGCTCGGTGTAGGCGGCCGAGACGAGCTGGTGGCGGCAACGCTCACCCCAAGGAATCGCCTTCGGCGGCCCGTCGAGCGGCGGCATACCGAATTGCTCGGCCCAGGCTGTGGCGGCGGACTGCTCCTCGGCGCGCTTGGACTCGATCCAGGCGGCGCGGCCGGCCTCGTCCTCGGCGCGGGAGGCTCGCCAGCAGTCGGTGCAGTCGCGTCCGGCGAGCCAGCGGGCGAAGGCCGCCCGCTTGTCGGCGGGCTTGTCGGACAGATCGGTGGAAACCTCATGCCCACAGGCATGGGTGACAGACCAGATGGTTCGCACGGCCATGGGCAGCGGTGCTCCTTTGCAGTGGTTCAGCGGTGGTGGGCGAAGGCGATGCGCGGGTCCACGGGAGCCGGGGCCGCATCGAGGTCCAGGGCGATGCTCGTCGAGGTGCGCTGCAGACGGGTGCTGGTGGCGAGCGCGGCCTGGGCCCTGGGGTTGACCGGCTTGCGCACGGCGGCGGTGGGTCCGACCTGCGCGGAGATCGCGGCGAGGTCCTTGCTCACACCGCCGAGCGCGGTAGTGGCTTGACCGAGGGCAGCAGTGACCTTGGCCACGTCCACCGTTTCGGGATGGTCGCGGATCTGCTGGTCGACGGAGTCCAGGAGCCGCTTGAGCGCGGCGAGGGTGGCGGAACGGTTCGCCAGCAGGGCGGCGAGGGAGGCGGTGTTGCTCAGCCGCGCCGGTCGCCGCTCGCTGGTCCTCGGGCGCTGCTGTCCCGGTTCCGGGCGCGGCTCCTCCGCGGGCGTGGGTGCCTGCACCGGGTCGGGCGCGGGCCGGGGTGCTGTGGCCGGCGCGGAGGTGGTCGTGGCAGGTGCCTGTGGCCGAGCGGCACGGGCCGGATCCAGTGCCTTCGTCAGGGCTGCCGCGAAGGGGTCAGTGGGGATGTACTCGCTCGGGTCGGCCAGGAGCGGCTCGAAGTCCAGGTCAGCGGCGATGCGCAGCCCGGACTGCCGCAGGTCGAGCACGGCCTGCGTGGCGCGGGTGCTGCCGTCCTGCTCCGGAGCCCGCAGCGCGCGCAGGCCCTCCTCGACCTCGACGAATCCCATGGAGTCGAGTTGGGCCGCCACCATGAGGTCGTGCCGGGGGTTGGTGGCGATGATGCCGAACTGAGGATGCTTGCCGATGGCCACGTCGTGACGCCCAGCCGGTGGCGCGGAGGCGGTGAGAGTGTTCTCCCCGGCGGCGACGGCCGAGGGAGAGCGGGGCGCCCCGGGGTGCTCGATGTAGTCGAACGCGGGGTCGGCGGACACGGTCAGACCGATTCCGCGTAGAGCGGCGACGGTCTGCCGTGCGTGCAGGAACACGCTCTCCCCGTCGTGGTTGCGGGTGTAGGCCAGATCCGCGGTGCCGGGAACCGGGGTGAATCCGTGGTCGGCCAGGAGCCGACGGGCCTGGTAGGTGGCATGGTCGACCCCGGTGGCCACGACACCGTGGACGGGATCGCGGGCGATGGTGACATGGGGGTTGCTGGCGATGGGTGGCTCCTGGTGGTCGGGCGGCAGGGTGTTGGTCAGCGGTGGAGCACGGGGCCGACAGGCTCGACGCGGGCCACGGCGGCGGCCTGGAGGACGGGGTTGGAGCCATGCAGGGCAGCGGAGTTGACGCGGGCGGCCCTGGCGCGGCGGTCTGCCTCGGCCTCGGTGGTGACTGCGTCCGGGACGGCGATCACCTCCTTCATTGCGGCCAGAGAGGTCTGAACCCGGTCGAGGCCGGTGTGCACTCGGACCACGTCGGCTGACAGCTGCGTGAGGTTCGACGTGACGGACTCCGCCAGGTGCGGCGGCAGCGCACGGCACCAGCCGGTGACCTCCTCCAGCAGCTCGCCGAGCTGGGGCAGGGCACCAGTCCGCTCGTCGAGCGCCACCCGAAGGATGTCGGCGATGTCCCGGGTGTCGACCAGCTCGGCCACGTTGGTCCGCTCGTCCGACAGGTCGTGCGCCGCTTCCGAGAGAGTCCTCATCGTGGCCGGAGCGTTGGTGAGGCCCTTGGCGGCGACCGTGTATCGAAGGTCCTGAAGGACCCTCGTTACACTGGCAGCTGCCCTGAGCGCCTGGGCGTCGCTGGCGTCCTGGGGCGCGCAGTAGATTTGCCGACCGGCGTCGTAGCGGAACCCGAACCGGGCCAGGACGTCAGGGATCAGACCCTCGGAGACGTCGGTGTCCGTCGCGGCGACGACGCCGTCCTGGGGGTGGCGTGCGAAAATGACGTCGATGACCGGTGCCCGTCCCTGGACGGCGGGTGTGTTCGTGTCCACGCTCACGCTGCCAGCGCTGAGCAGGAAGGCAGCCTGCGCTGCGCGGCGCGGCGCATCGGGGCCGGTCAGTGTGTAGTCGGCGGACGGGGCGGCTCGGGTGAATCCGGCGGTGGTCAGGATCCGGTGGGCACCGTCCGGAGTCTGGTCGGTGACGCGGGCGGCCACAGACTGGTCCGGCCCGGCCTGGAAGGTGACGTGGGGGTCGGTCAAGGGGATCCGATCTGAGAGTGGTGGGGCGGAGTGGTGCGTGGTGGACGCAGACCGCGGTGGTCCGCTGGTCTGCGCGGTGGGGTGGTCGGCGGCCACGGTCAACGTCGGGCGGAGACCCTGGTGGTCGCCGAGGCGGCGGGGGCGGCTGCGACCAGGCCGGTGACGTAGGGGACGTTGCGCGGCACGGCAGCTGCGAGCGCGGCCTTGCGTGTCTCGGCGAGCCCCATTTCCGGCGATGCGGCCTCCAGAGCGGCCACGCGCTGGGCGAAGGCCGCCTCGAACTCATCGCGCTCTTCCGCAGCCTCCTCCAGGAAGGCGAGGACGCGGTCAAGTTCCTCCAACAGCGCGTCGTTGACGCGCCACTGGCCGCTGGTGAGGGAGTTCAGCCGGACACGGTAGAACGTGCAGCTCGTCTCGGCCGAGGCCAGCTGCCGGTGGGCGTTGATCAGCTCGACCGTGGCGGAGTCCGCGTCGGCCGCCCGCTCCCTGGCGTACAGAGCCTCCAGGCTTCCGAAGAGGGATTCCAGACGCTGATCGAGTCGGGTCAGCGGGATCGTCAAGGGGAACTCCAGATGGAAGAGACCGGTGGTGTGAACTGGAAGCAGCACATCCGCAGAGCGAAGGCGCGACTGGTGACGGCCCGGCTCAAGGACGGCGAGGGAAGCAGGTGCCGCCGAGCGGGGACAGTGGCGGCGACTGGACGGCACTCGCACTGGCCGAGGCGGGAACGTGGTTGTCACGGGCGGTGGTTGACTGGGCGGCTGCCCGCCGGGAGGCAGGCTTGGGGATTACCGTGATCGGATGCCCGAAGTGCTCTTGGGCGCTGGCCAGGTCGCTGAAGTGCACGGCGAGAAGGTCGTCACTTCCGTCCTGGTTGGACAGGGTGATCGCCCTACCTGTGGCGGGATACACCGCCAGCATCGCAAGGTCGTTGAAGCCGCTGTAGTGACGCGCCAGAACGAGCAAGTGCCCGTTGATCACGTCGGCGGACATGTCCTCGGGGTCGAAGCTGTGCCGCTCGACGGTTCGCGGTGGACCGAACGCCAGCCAGCCGGAAGGGTGCCTCGAATGCTGCTGATCCAGCTGGCCGAGGACGTAAGTGACTGAATAGCCGCCGCGGGTCAGGTGGTGAGTGGCATCGCGGATCTGGCGGACAGCGATGGAGGCGCTGGTGTCCCGCCGGAGGCGGTGCAGGCCGATCGAGGTGGCGCAGACGAATCCCGCTCGTTCGAGGAGCTGACGTGACCGCCGGTCGACGGGTTCGGCGAGTGCCCCGATGGGTGTGCGCAAAATGGTGACAGTCGGAGACAAAACAACAACTTTCTCTTGTCGGGATGCCCTGGGCCTGGCAGCCCTCATCGCCTGGCCCGACCGCCACGGTCCGTGGCTGATAGCGGTGTTGCCGGGGGCAGTGGTGTGGGCGTGGACGGCGTGGGTCCGCCGGGTGAGGGCCGCCGTGCGGCACGGGCTCGGCTGGCCGCCGGTTCGGCGCCGGACTCAGCGCCAGCGGGAGCTGCGCTGCCTGCTGGCAGGGGCCGCCCGCCTTCGTCGAAGTCGATATCCACGTAGCGTGGCGGATGGCCGTCGACGAGGTGGTTGTCGTCGACGGGGGGGCGAAACACGGCGTTGGCGGACTGCCATGTCCCATTCGAATCCCAGAACGACGAGACCAGGATCAGTTCCCAGTCAGCGGCCCTGGCCGGTTCGTCGCCGACCTGAGCGGTGGTGCGCCCGTTGCGGTATTGGTACTGGTGGTATCGCCATTCGAATGCCGCGAAGTCGGCTGCAGTCAAGCCGGATTGATCGTCGTAGGAGATGGCGGATCCGCTCTGCTGGGTAGTATGGAGTGACCCGGCTGCGGCGAGGTTGCGAACCCCGCTAGTCTGCTGAACAGTCACCAGAGGGAACTTGCTCCCTGATGCGGGAGGACGGTGTATCGCGGATGGATCACCGTGCTGGGGCGGAAGGACCTCGGGCTATGCGAACCCGCGGGGGTTCTCGTGCATACGGGCGTCCGTATCGAACAGTGTCCGTTCGGTGGGGTGGAGCAGATGTTGCACAACGAAGCTCCGACCAGCCACTTTCCATAGCCCCCTGCCCTTGCCGAGCGCTGAGATGGCCTGGGTCTCCACACCGGTCAGCCCGAGCAAGCCAGCCGTGGGACCGAGTTGGTCGGCCTCCTGGCGGTAGATGATCCGCGTCGAGCAGTCGGTCAGCAGGCCCTCGGCCAGGGCCCGGCCGCGGGAACCGGCGTCTCCGGCGGACAATAGGTCGGAGAGCCTGTGAATGACCAGCATGTTGGCGATGCCCAGACCACGGCTGAGCTTCCACTGGCTCTGCATCCGCTCCAGAAGCGGCAGGTGACGCATCACGCGCCACGCCTCGTCGTAGATCACCCAGCGCCGACCACCGTTCGGGTCGGACAGCGCTGCCTCCATCCAGGCGGAGGCACAGGTCATCGCCAGGACCAGGCCGGTGTCGTCGCCCGCCGAGCCGAGTCGGGACAGGTCGATGGACAGCATCGGCGCGAGGGGGTCGAACTCTACAGTGCTGGGTGCGTCGAACATGCCGGCCAAGTCGCCGACCACCAGGCGCCGCAGGGCGTGGGCCAGGTCCTCGGCTGCGGCCCCCAGGCGGCGGGCCGGATCGCCCAGCGCATCGTCGAGCAGCGCCGGAGTGCCGAGGAGGGTAGCGATGTCGCCCAGCAGTGGGGTACGCAGCATGGCGGCGGCGTGGGCGACGACGGTGTCCAGGGCGACGTCCAGCGCCGTGTGTTCCATGGGGTGCAAGTCGCGACCCAGAACGGTCCTGGCCAGGCTGGCGAGAAGCAGGAGACGCCGCTTACGGACCTCGCCCTCCCAGTCCACGGGGTCGATGCCGTCCGGACACGAGGGCGCGTCGAGGGGGTTGAGGCGGCCTGGCATGCCCGGCCCCAGGGCGATGGTCCGACCGCCGAGGGCCTGGGAGACGATGCTCCACTCGCCCTTGGGATCGCACGGCACGTAGACGCGATAGCCGAACGCGATGCTCCTGAGCGCCAGCGACTTCGCCAGGGCACTCTTGCCCATGCCGATGATCCCGGCCAACAGCAGGTTCGGGTTGGTGAAGCCCTCGACACGGCCGTACAAGGAGAACGGGTCGAATACGAATCCCGCCTCAGCGTGGACGTCGCGGCCGATGTACATGCCGCCCGCGCCGAGACCGCCTTCGGCGAGGAAGGGGTAGCAGCCGGCCGCGACGGCGGTGGTCATGCGGTGAGCGGGAAGACGCAGTTTTCCGCCGCGACCGCTCGCCGGACCGGGGCGGCCGGACGCGGGGTAGACAGGGCGCAACTCCAGGTCGTCGATGGGCTGGGTGCGACGGCGCGGGGGCCGGTCGGCGTCGCGGGCACTGCGGCGGGCGGAGTTCAGGGCCTGCCGAGCGCGCTTGCGGTCCTCGCGGTCGGCGGTGGTGGGGGTGAACAGCTGGTTGGCGCTGGCGCGGATGCGGATAACTGCACCTTTCCTCGGGAGCGGGCGGTCAGTGGCGGACCAGGCCGGTGAAGTCCGCGCGCAGGTCGGTGGGGGTGGTGGTGCGCCGCACCCGCACCGAAGTGGCCACATGCCGCTGACATACCGTCAGGTCGGGCGCTCCCTCGGCCAGGCGGGCCGCGCAGGCTTCGCGGGTGGGCAGGCGTCCGTCCTCGCGTGGGGCGGCGTGGTAGGCGGCGTGGAGGTGCTCGGTGGCCTGCCACAGGCGGATCCGCGCGGCGTGCAGTTGGTCGCCCTCGGCCTGAACCTGGGGTCGCGTGGTTGCGGTGTGGCTGTCCAGGAGTGCGTACAGGGCGCAGGCGTGGGCGTGGATGGCGTCGAGTTCGGCTCGCGAGGCCGGGTCCTGCTCGGGGCGGGAGGTGTAGTGGTGGACGTCGAGCGCGCTGGTGGCCAGGCGCAGGAGGTCCGGGCTGGGCGGGTAGTGGTGCATGGGAGCGGTCGCCCTTCGGTGTTCAGATGCGGGCGAGGGGCAACGCGGCGCTGGTGAAGGCATGGGCCTGCTGCCAGTGCAGGCGGCGCAAGTCGATAAGGGCAGCGACGGCGGCCGTCTCGACGGAGGCGCAGGCTGCGTTGAGCTGCTCGGAGGTGTCGGCGGTAACCACCAGCAGGCCGGTGAGGGCCACGTCGGCGTGCCCGGCGATCAGTTGCAGTTCGCGGGCCTTGACGTCCTGATACTCAACGGAGTCGGCCTCACTGTCGACCTGTCCCTTGCGTACGCGTTCGGCCGCGTCCGAGATGATGGTGGCCTTCTTGCGCTGGACGTCGCGCAGGGCCGCGTCGAGCTGCTGCGGGGCGTAGATCAGCGACAGCGAGCGGCGCACGGTGGAGGAGAACAGCAGCTGGTGGAGGAAGCCTGCGCTGGTCTCGGTCCTGGGCCACTGCTCGATCCAGTACACCGCATGGTGGGCGGAGTCGGTGCGGATGCGGTCCGGTTCCTCGACCAGGAGCACGGGTCCGGCGGCGGCGAGCGCGGCGTCGGGGCGTCCGGACTCGGACCAGCGCTCCAGCGCGCCCAGTGCGTCCGGGTCGTAGGCGGTGCGGATGGTCGCCGCGATCTCTCCAGCGGTGAGCCATCCGCCTGGCACCAGACCAGAGTTGCGAAGCGACTGGTCCAGGCTGGAGGTGAGCTGGGCAAGGATGCGGAAGCTGCCGATGAGGCCGCCACCGGCCTGGGTGATCAGGCGCTTGGCCCGCTTGAGGTCGAGCGCGATAGCGACGTAGACCTCGTGCGGCGCGGCGGCGGGGCCGGCGGCGGCGAGCAGATCCTCGTAGACGGGACCGGCAAGAGGAGTGCCGGGACGGCCGTGCTCGGACCAGTAGCGCTGCAGGGTGTCGCCGCTATCGGGGACGGTGCGTTCCAGGACCTGGATCGCGGATATCTGGCCCGAGCGCGACAGAGCGGCCAGGGTCCGGCCCCAGTCGTGCACGTTGTGGTTCTGGGTGGCCGGGTCGAGCAGGGCGAAGGCACGCGAGGAGAGCCGGGCGACGGCCGTCAGTGTGGCGGCCTGTGGATCGTGGACAGCGGCCAGGTGTCCGTCGGGAGAAGTGACCGCACGCAGGGACGCGGCGGTGCCGGGCAGGTGGAGCAGCCCTTCGCGGTGAGGGCGGCTGGTGGGCCGGGCGAGCCAGATGAGCTGGCCCTGGGCGCGGCGCGCGTAGTAGCGGAACGCGATCGGGGCCCATTCGGCGAGCGACCGGGCGCGGAACCGGATGAGGACCAGGGCTGCCACGACGGCCCAGAGCGGGGTGAGTTCGAAAGCGCCCACCAGTCCGGCGGTCAGCATCACCACCAGGAGGGTGGCGGCGGCCAGGGAGGTGAGGACGAGCTGGGGCAGGGTCAGACCGAGCAGGATGCCGCGGCGGCTGCGACTGGGGAACTTGACGGTGGCGGGAGGCGGGGAGGCGGGCTGTGACAAGAAGTGGGTGTCCTCGCGGGTACTGTCGGACTCGCGCGGGCCGTGGGCGCGCGGGTGGCGGCGGGGGCGGGACGTAATCTGCTAACGGGCATGTAGTTCCTCCGTGAGTGGCCGACTGGTCGTGGTGGATCGAGCCGTGTCCGGTCGATCAACGGGGCGTTTGTTGCGACGCTGACCGTGTCTGGTCGTGTTGGTGGGTCGGTGGCACTTGGTCGGCGACGGGGCCGGTCGCGGCCCGGTCGGGCGGGACGGTGCGTGTCCGGGCAGCCTTCTGGCGGCCAGCCGCTGTTGCGGCGCGGGTCCCGGCCTGGATGGCCGCGTCGACGGCTAGGTGCAAGTGCGGCTCGGTGCGCAGAGCCAGGTCGAGAACGCGCCGGCAGGCGTCGGCGAACTGCGGTTCGGGCAGTTCGCTGTACAGCCGGGGCCGACCCTGGGCAGCGCTGCTGGGCACGACCGTCCGGGAGAGGTGTTCCGCGACGGTGTCCATGTCCTCCAGCCAGTCGACGAGGTCCTGGGCCAGGAGAATCGCCTCGTGGCGGATATCGGGGTCCGCAGCACCTGTGGCCAGCCCGGCCCCATGAAGGGGCGGGGCCTTGACCAGACTGATCCCGGGGGCCTTGACCAGGCTGATGCCGGGGCCTTCGACGACTGCCCGGCGCACTGCGGGCGCAACGTGGTCACCAGCGTTCAGGACGAGATTCTCCACAGCGTGGCAGGCCAGGCTGAACAGGTCGCTCCCGAGGTCGATCCATTGCAACGGGCTTGCGTTGGTCTGGGTACTTGGGATGACGTGGTCTTGGATGGTGTCGCCGACACCGCTGATGTCCAGCCACCACAACTGTCGGGAGCAGACGTCGATGGCGGCGTGGATTATGTCCCCGTCGGTGAATCCCGGGCTAGTCATCGTCGCCCCGGGTGCCGGTCGTGTTGGATATCGCCGTCGTAGTCGGCCAGGTCCCAGTTGTGGACGTGGGCGGAGGTCATGCCAGATAGCTCCTGGGGGTGGGGGTCGAAAACACGGGCGTCGCGGGGCGACCACTGGGACTTCCCCAACCAGCTTTCGCTGTGGAGTTGGGACTGATGAGGCCGACACCCCAGCCCGTGGCGGGTGGTCGCAGCGCAGCGGATCAGGTGCTGGGTCCCACTCGGGGCGCTGGGACGGTCTGCTCACTCGCCCGGGTAGGTTTGAGGACGCTTCGGACGTCCACGGTTCCCAGACGGCTTCCTGTCATGCCAAGGGGCACCTCCGGCAGCGAGTGACAACACGCTGCGGGAGGCGGCGGCGCTCAGGGACATGTTCAGTCCGTGGGGCTCAGCAGAGAATGTTGTCGGCTTCGACCTGCCCGTAGCCGGTCGCGCTGTAGCCCCCCAGGCTGCCGAAAACCGTCACACAGCCAGGTGAGTACACACTGACGGGACCGGCGTACTTGGTATAGGACTCGGTCAGTCCGTCCGCGGCGTACTGCCCCGAGGAGGTCCAGACCTCCACAACCACAAAGCGGGGATTCACTCCGTTGACCGGTCGGGCTATGGCGCAGTTTCGCTGTCCCTGGGCCGACCAGTACACGTCGACGTCACCCACGATCGTGCCCGTGTTGGTGCGGATGGGGAGCGACTCCACAAAGCTGTAGCTGCTACCGCATTCGTTGACGCGGTCAGTGGCCGAGGCGGAGGCCATCGTCACGGTGGTCACTCCGGCAGCCATTGCCAGAGCGAGGGTGGCGGAGGTGAGCAGACGGCGGGGTGCAATGCGCATGGGGATACTCCTTGGCGGGTGCGTTGAGGCAGTGGGTTCGGGGGCGAGGGGGATGGGCATCGCCTAGCAAGCGGGTGAGGCGACAGCGCTAGGTGTGTCAGGTGCGGCGGTCACGTCCCTGTGCAGATCCGGGCGCGGGACCTGAGCGGGCGGCTGCCTGAGCGGCCGTGCGGGGCACCGTGGTGGGTCCGGTCAGCGGAGCGCGAGCGAGCTGCCTGTTGGCGCTCGGCTGCGTCCAACGGTCCGTCCTAGTCCCACGGCCACCGATCGCCGATGCGGTACCGGCCGTTCTCGTCCGGGTCGACCGTCTCGGTGGCGCGTTCGCCGACGTAGTTGGCGGACCACTCCAGCAGCCGGTCCCTTTCCAGGTCACGACCATTTCGCAGTCACCGAAGGACGGTGATTGTGGAGAGTGGGGCGGGCGCTGAGGTACCCGCCCCACCTGGGCGGTCGGTCAGGCTGGCGGGGCGCCGGTGAATCCGGGTGGTGAGCTTGGAACCGTGGGGGACGTGGTGAGGTCCGGCCCGGCCGCGGACGGAGCAGAACCGGGCGGACTCGTGGCCGCGGACCCGGGTGCCGAGTAGCGGAAGGAGGCACTTGGACCGGCCGCAGGACTGCTTGCGATCGGGCCATTGGCCGGAGGAACCGCCTGCGTGGGCGACGGGGCGCTTCCCTCAGTCAGTGCCTGGCTGGACGGCGCCGGGCTGCCCGATCGCTTGATCAGTGGCGTGCCGCCGTCGCCGCCCGCGCTTTCCGACGGCGGGGCCTGCTGGCCAGGGCGTCGGAACAGCGGCTGATTCGGGATCTGCTGCCCGCCCGATGAGCCCTCACTTTGCGAGGTTCCGGGGAACTTGAAGCTGGTCTGCATCGGACTCTGGTCATCAGCTGAGTCGGGGCCGCCGCTGGGGGAGATGCCGGTGGAGTCCTCCATCCCGGGCACCTTGGGCGGGCCCTGCGGGGCGATGGCCGCCCCGGCACCGCCAGTGCCGGCACGCATCGCCATCGACGCGCCCTTCTTCCCCATGGCGTGGGCCGTGGTCAGACCGGTCGACGCCGCACGGTGCAGGTCCGATGCCGCTCCGTCCGCAGCCCAGTGCACGAACTTGTACGTCGCGAACGGACACAAGAGCACGATCGCCATGATCACGATGCCGGCGATGATGTCGGACATCGCCGCGATGCTGTCCTTGGGGCTGGAGTTGCCGATGGCCGAGATGCCGACTAGGAACACGATGGTCATCACCAACTTCGAGAAGACCAAGGTCGCGGTTGCCTCGATCCAGCCTCGCCGCCAGCGCTGGGCCGGTTCCCAGCCGCCCCCGGCGCCAGCGAAGATCGCCATGATCACCAGGAGCATGATGGAGACCTTGCGGAAGATCATCACGCCCCAGTACATGATCGCGCCGATGGCACAGCCGATGGCGACGGTGGCGGCAATGGCCCAGCCCTGGCCGCCCGCGTTGTTGATCAGGCTCACCTTCACGACCATGCGTACGGCGTTGTTGATGGAGGTGCCGCCGAGGCTGAACAGTCCGTTGGACAGGGCGTCGGTGACGGTGAGCGCGACGGCGGTGAACGTGACGGCGGTCAGGGAGAAGATGACACCGCTGATCGTGCCGGTCAGTGCCTGGCCCAGGGCCTGGCCGTCGCGGCGGATCGCGGCGCGTGTCAGCTGGAGACAGAACGTGGCGACCAGCATGACCAGCCCGATCGGCAGGACGATGCTGTAGTTCTGGCGAAACCAGTCGGCGTTGAGATCGACGTCGGTGGTCGCGTTGACCGCGCTCGACGCCATGTTGACGGCCGATTCGGCCAAGTCGGCGCAACTGGTGGCGATCCAGTTGCCGATCGAGGTGGTGATGGAGTCGCTGACGCCGCCGACGACGGTGTCGCACAGCAGACCGGCGCCGGGGAGGTCGCAGAATCCGATGGGTCAACCTCCTTTCAGGGATAGACGGTTGAGGCAATGGAGGCGAGCGTGCAGTCCTGGGAGGGGCGGCACTGGACAGCGAGGGTCACCGCGCTGGCCTGGGCGCCGCGGCCGTTACCGCTCCAGGCGATGGACTGCGTGCCGTTGACGGTGACGGCGTAGATGTACGCCGTGGTCAGAGCAGTCGGGTTCTCGGCGATGGCCTCCTGGAACGCGGCGGGCAGGTGGGCCTCGGAGACCTTGGCGGTGGCGTACTGCTGCTGGTCGCGCATCTGCTCCCACAGCAGGGCCGTGGGGACCTGGGCGTCGATCGAGGCCGGGTCGGCGTACTGCTTCTCGGGCGTGAGCCAGGCGTGCAGAGCGGCCAGGTACTGCGGTTGGGTGGTCGTCCTTGTGTCGTAGGACCACAAAGCCCTGGCGAACGCCTTCGCGTAGGCGGTAGGCGACGTGGTGTGCAGAGGCTTGGCTACCCCGGCAGGCGCCGACGCTGTGCCGCTGGGCGACGGGAGGGCCGGCGAGGGGCTCGCAGGTGCGCTGGTCCCGGAGGTGGACGCCGTGGCTGCGGGAGTGCGGGCGGAGCCGCCGCCCGCCAGCCGGGCACCGAGCCCGGCCAGCAGAGCAACGACGACCAGCACGCCCAGGCCGATCAGCAGGCGACGACGGAAGATGACCTCCCCGCCGGGACGGAACGGCTGGACAGATCGCATCAGTGAACCTGCGTCCCGACGTTGGTGAAGAACGCCACAATCCCATTGGCAGCGCCGAGCAGCAGGGCGCAACCCGCGGCCACCAGGGCGCCGGACTTGCCCTTCTGCTCGGAGCCGTGGCTGCCCGTGTGGTGGCCCCAGGCCCAGACCATGCCGCTCACGCAGAGGGCCCCGACGACGGCGATGATCGCGAACAGATTGATGGAGTTGACGGTGGACTTGAGGACGTCCAGGCCGGGCAGGCCGCCGGCGGCGGGCTGGATTCCGGGGTTGAAGGCCAGGACGACTCGGTGGTGCAGAGGGACGGACAAAGGCGCTCCTGCAGGGATGGCGGAAGGGGGGCAAGGCCGGGCCGCCGGGCGGCGCGTGGCGCGCACCCGGCGGGCGGGATGTGCGGGAGGCGGCGGGAAGTCAGCCGCTGACGTGGCGGGCGGCCAAAATGAAGGGCCGCCATTCGGCGAGCGTGTTGATATCGACGACAGCGCCCGTGTGTGGCGCGTTGATGATCAATCCATCGCCCATGTACATGCCGACATGTCCGGGCGCGGCTGCAGTCCCCTCGGTGAAGACCAGATCGCCGGGCTGCAGATTGTCGATATCGGCTGGCACGCCTTCGTCGACCTGCTCGTACGTCGTGCGCCCCAGCGTGATTCCGGCGGCGCGGTAGGACTGCTGCATCAGGCTGGAGCAGTCGCAGTGGCCCATGGGATCCGAGCCGTGGGCGTCGGTGCAGCTTCCGCCCCACTGGTAGGAGGTGCCCAGCTGCCCCATGGCCCAACGGATCGCGGTCTGCACAGCCGCTGGAGCCGTGGACGGGATCTGGTAGCCGGCCGGTACCGTGCCGGGAGGGATCGGCCCGAAGCCGCTGCCGTCGCCATCGGAGTCGCAACCACTGCTGGAGCTGGAGGACGGACTCGGCGATGTGGTCGCCGTACTCGTGGGCGAGGGCGTCGCTGTTGGAGAATGGCCAGGGGTCGGAGTGGAACTCGGGCTCAGGGCCGGGCCGATAGCCTGCTGCAACGCGGTTGCGAGGGGCTGCCATTTGGCGTATGCGTCCGGGTAGCCCGACTGCTGAACTGCCTGCGCGGCCTGGGTCACCGTCAACTGCTGCCAGCCGGGCACCTTCAACAGGTGGGTGTAGAACGAGGTGCTGGCGAAGACCGGATCCAGGATCTGCGCGGGAGATCCCCACCCCTGTGAGGGTCGCTGCTGAAACAGACCCAGCGAGTCCCGGTCGCCGGAGTGGAGGTTCTCCAGCCCCGACTCCTGCAGGGCTGTCGCCAGGGCGACGATCTGCCCGCGGGACGGCACGTTCATGGCGATGCCGGTCGCAACGATCGTCTCGGCGTTGGGGATCTGTGTCTGCGGTGCGTCGAGGCCCGGAATCCCGGAGAGGCCAGCAGACTTGTCACCAGCCAGGATCGCCTTTACCTCGGCGGCCACCGCGCTCTCGTCCATAGACTGTGGAGAGCTGCACGAGGCGGCGATGACGGCGTCGTTGGCGCTGTTGACGGAGGCCGCGACCAGGCCAAGGAGCAGTGGGCTCAGCATGAGCAGCCCCACGGCACCAGCGACGGCACCCTTCATAGGCGGATCCGGATGCAGCGGCTCCCTGGCGGGCTGGGGGAATTGGGCGGGCGGCCAGCCGAGGCGCGGCCGTCCATAAACGAGGTCAAGGGATAACTCCGATTGGTGGGGCGGGCGCGGACGCCCCGAGCGCGGTTCCGTCCGCGCCACAGATGGGCCGGTGCCCGCACATCGGAAATGCGCGGAAGGGAATGTTCGGCGCTACCTCCCTATTTCTCGGGGCGATAGCGCCGCGGTCGTAATCTGGAAAAGGGCATGGCGGACTCCTGGGTGGCGGGTGGGGGTCAGACCGCGTCCCTGCCTCCGGTGGGGGCGGGTTCGTCCGTTCGTTTCGGCAGGCGGTAGGCCCGAGGGTGGGGCCGACCGGCGGTGTGGGATGACCATAGGGCCAACCGGTGGCCCCCTGGCAAAAAAACTTTCGGGTCTGCCAGACCGGAAAGAAAATTTGGCAGGGGGCCACCCCGAGGTCCTATGGTCCACCAGTGCCCATTGGGCTTGGACGGCGACGTCCTGCCGCCCAACACCGCCTTATCGACCGATAGGCCGTGGCAATCCGCAAGCCCTCGGCTGTGATATCCGGCCGCCCGCTTCCCATTCCACCAGGAGCCCGCCTTTGACCTACACGCTGCACCGAGGCGACGCCCTCAGCGTCCTGAGCCGTCTCCCGGACGCCTCCGTGGACGCGGTGATCACTGATCCGCCCTACAACTCAGGCGGTCGCACCGCCAGCGAACGCACCAGCCGCACCGCCCGCACGAAGTACACCTCCGGCGACGCTGCCCACCAGCTCGCCGACTTCCCCGGAGAGAACAAGGACCAGAGGTCCTACACCCGGTGGCTCGCGGAACTCTTGACCGAGGCGTTCCGGGTGACCCGAAACCATGGCGTGGCGGTCGTCTTCTCCGACTGGCGCCAGCAGCCGGCCACCAGTGACGCCCTGCAGATGGCGGGATGGACCTGGTCCGGGACGATGCCGTGGATCAAGCCGGCCAGCCGACCGCGCAAGGGCGGCTTCAAGCAGAGCGCCGAAGAGATCGTGTGGGGCGTGAAGGGCAAGCTGGACAACACCCGGGAGATCTACCTGCCCGGTCACTTCATCGGCTCCCAGCCCCGCAAGGACCGCGTCCACATCACCCAGAAGCCCGTCGAGGTCATGCGGGAACTGACCCGCATCTGCCCGCCCGGTGGAACGGTCCTCGACTTCTGCTGCGGCTCGGGCAGCACCGGAGTCGCCGCGCTCCAGGAGGGCCTGAACTTCGTCGGCATCGAGGTGACCGACCATTACGCCGACATCGCCGAGGAACGCCTGAAGCGCACCCTCCAGGGCCTCGCGGACGACGCCGACCAGGACGAAGCCGCCCCGACAGTGACATGAGACAGCGGTCGTCGGTCGGCAAACGAGGCCGCGCACAGCCACCGCACCGCACAGCGCCCACCCCCGGGCGCCTCTTCCGACATGGAGACTCCCGCTGTACGAAGCCCCGTTCACCGACATCGTCTTCGACTTGGAACTCGACGAGCTGGACCACACCGACCCGGACACGACCCGCACCATGAACCGCCTGGCCAACTGGGAGGGCATGTGCGGCGTTCGGGGAAGCTACGACCAGCAAGACCCCGCCCGCCCCAACCGGTCCGAGCACTTCTATGTCGCCTACGACCACGATCTCGCCGCCGGAGGGCGGGACGCGTGGGTCGGCGCCCACCTGGTGCTCGACCAGGAGAAGGGGACGCTGCAGGCCGCCCTGTCCGACCAGCCGATGGCGTCGCTGGCGGAGAACTGGCTGATCGGACGCGGAGCGGACGCCGACCGGCTCCGACAGCGCCTGCGCCGCGGCGAGTACGACCCCGCCGACACCGCAACCGAGGAAGTGGAGGAACTCCTGCGCCACCACGGTGAGCGCTTTGAGCCCCACGACTCGGTCCGGGCGACCGACGGCCCCCCGCACGAGACATGGATGATCGCCACAGACGCCGAGGCCCCCGACCCCCCAGCGGCCGGTGGCCGTGTTCCTCGGCCGCCGACGCGCAGACAGCGACAGTTACACCCTGCGGATCGGTCACTTCGCGACGGTCGAAGACGCCTACGAGTGGACCGCCGACACCAACGCCCCGCTTCCGCAGGCGGGAAGCCCCGCCACCACACGGGTCCAGGCAGCGCGGCTGAACCACAAGCGCACCGTCGGTAGCGGGGCCCGCCTCCCCGACCAGCCCGGCACCCCGGCGCCCACCGTCCAGGACCGACACCGCAGCCGGTGATCACCGCACCGACTCCATGGTCGTTCCCACCCCGAGTATTGGCGGTCGAGTCGTCCCAGGGCCCCGGGCGGCCAACTCCTTTGAGCCATCCACCGGACTTGACCAGGCCCGCCAAACCCAAAGCCCCCGGGTCCACCGACCTTACGAGTGACCAGTTCAGACCCACACCTTGAAAGGCAGGACTCCCATGAACCGACTCGCCGCGACCGCGGCAGCCTGCGCGCTGACCCTTCCGCTCGGCATCGCCGCAGCAGCTCCCGCCTCGGCAACCTCCGTCGCCCACCTGTCCGTGGTGTGCAGCGCCGTCAACATTCGCAGCCACCCGACCACTTCCAGCACAGCCCTGGGAGTCGGCTACCGGGGCGACCCGGACGCCGTGACCGAGGGCCTGCTCCCCAAGGGCGCGACCGCATACACCTGGCTCTACGGCACTCTGACCCGAACCAGCGACCACAAGCGGATCACCGGCTGGGCCATCGCCAGCTGTATCCACTGACCGCAGCTGCCGCCGAACCGGCAACGTTCCGTCCTCCTGCAAGGCGTTCGGAAGAGACGGAACGACCCACCGACATGCCCACGAAGGGGCCACCATCACCGAACCGACCTCGCGGCAGCGTGCTGCATCCCTGGACCCGCTGCTCCTGGTCTCGCCCCGCTACCTGGCCGAGGACGATGACCGGTTGGCACTGAAAGGCTCCGTCCTCGTAACCGAATTCGACTGGCCCTACTGGCACAACCTGAGCGGCGAAGAGTTCGCCTCCAGCCCCAGCGGGCAGATCCGTGCGGCACGGCTCACGGCGCCCTATACGGACTGGCCCTGGCAGATGGCCTCCCACTGGGACCCATTCGCGCCCCAGAAGCCCGATTGGACCGCCTTCTTCTCCTGGGGGACGCCCCGCGAGATTCTCAGCGAATTCCATCGCGTTGTGGCAACCACCTTCGGCCAGGACGAACGCCTCGACCCTCTCCAGGCCGATGCGCTGCCCGTTGAAACCGCTCTTGTTCCACTGATCGACGCGGGATGGCAACAGCGCGCAGCGCGAGGGAGCACGACCTGCACTTCGCCCGACGGCCTGGCCACCGTCTCGGTGGACTTCGACGCCAGCGGCTTCGGCTGGAACATCGACATCACCGCCGGCGAACTGTACTGGGGGGCCAGGCTGGGCCTCGGCATGCCAGCACTGCTCGTCCGTGCCGCCATTGAAGCCGTCGCGAACCCTGAACCCGTGGAGCGCCGTCGCTCCGAGCTGGCTCAGGACGTCGATCTGCATCGGCGAGTCGCGCCCGCTCGCGTCAGGGCCTCCGGTACCGACACCAGGGCGATACCACCGCACTCACGCACCGCTGAGCCGCCGGTAGCCCCGGTGCAGCGCCCTGGCAGTCGAAGGCCATGACCGACGACGCCACGGCCTTACCGCAGGCTCGGCCCTCAGCGCCACGCTGTGCCTTCAACGCCGCTTCACCAGCGAGTACTTCGCTCCGGCTGGCCTCGTTCTCGCGTTGTGGGCTGCCCGGCTTCCGTCAAGCGGCTGACGGCCGCTGTGGGACGCCAGGTCAGCCACCTCGGCGTCCCACCACGACGTGACCGCCCGCCCACTTGCTCCTCGAACCAGGAAAGTGCAGGCCATGCCCTCAATCGGTCCAGCGAAGCCCACCGACGCCCGAGCCGCTCAGATGCGCCGCCAACGTCGACTCGTCAGCGGCTACTTCGCGTGTGCCGGCATCGTCACCGCGGTATGGGGGGCGCGACTGCCCTCCGTCCAGGCCCGTCTGCACCTGGGGCCCGGCGGGCTGAGCGTCGGTCTGCTCTGCGCCGCCGCAGGCATGGTCGCCGGGCTGCAGGCGGGCGGGCTACTTGCCGACCGGATCGGTGCCACCCAGTTCGTCCGTGCCGCCGCCGTGGCCCTGGCCGGCGCGCTCGCCCTGGTCGGCGTTCCCGGAAGCCGCGGGCCGTTTCTCCTGGCCTGCGGGATCTTTGGTGCCTTCCACGGGCTGCTCGACGTCGGCATGAACGTTTTTGCGGCCGACTGCCAACGGGCCTACGGGCGTCCGATCCTGCAGTCCATCCATGCCTGCTACAGCATGGGAGCCCTGACCGGAGCCCTCGCCGCCGCGCTGACGGCACGAGCGAGCATCACCGCCCAGACCACCTTCGCCTTGACTGCCATAGCCCTCGGCGCGGTGATCGTCACGGCACCAAACCTCTCCACCCCCCCATCGGCAGACCACCCCCGTGCTCCGGCCAACGAGGAGCCAACTCCCGCCGCACCCCAGACCCCGCACTCCGCCCGCATCGTGATCGCCCTGGGCGTGCTCGCGCTGTGCAGCTTGCTCGGCGAAGGCGCCGCCTCGGACTGGGCCGCGGTCCACCTCCACACCGTGCTGCACGCCAGCACAGCCGTGTCCGCATCCGCCTACGGCTGCTACTCCGCAGCGATGGCCCTCGCCCGCCTGCGCGGCGACCACCTGATCCGCCGATTCGGACCGGTCCGGGTGGTGCGCACCGGCAGCCTGATCGCCGCAGTCGGACTGGGCCTTGGCCTGGTCATCCCGCACGCCGCCGCCGCACTCACCGGTTGGACCCTCCTCGGCGCGGGGCTGGCCGGCGTCGTTCCCGCCACCATCACGGCCGCAGCAAACGCCCGCCCCCACCGTGCAGGCCGCGACATCGCACTGGTCTCCGCCACCGGCTACCTCGGCATGGTCGCTGGACCAGCTGCCATCGGAGCGCTCGCCGCCGCCACCAACCTGACCATCGCTCTCGCCCTACCCGCCGCCCTCGCGCTCTGCGCCGCCCTGGCCGCCGGAGCCGTACGCCCCAACCCCCCTCGGGAGTCTCCTCTATGACCACCGCCCCCACCTGGGCTCTGGCCGACTACAACGGAGTCATCGGACTCCAACCCACACGCAGCGACTGGACCGCACTCGCCCACGCAGCCGAGTGGAACGGCACCCTCGACGCGTTCCAGGACCGGTTCTGGAACGCACGCGAAGACTACGACCTCGGCGTCATCGAACCCGAAGAGTTCTGGGCACGCATGACCTGCCCCACGGACGCCCGAGCCGAGGCCATCGAACTCGACACCAGGATGTGGCTGAACACCGACCCGAAGATCCTGGCACTGCTCGCCGTCGCCAGGGCCCGCGGTGCGCGTCTCGCCCTGCTGTCCAACGCCCCTGCACCGATCGCCCGCCGCATCGAGCAGGCCCCTTGGGCGCACCTCTTCGAGATCATGCGGTTCTCCTGTGACCTGCACAGCAACAAGCCCGACAGCCCGGCGTACGAACTGACGCTCACCGCCATGGACGTCCCCGGACCCCAGCGGTCCTTCGTCACCTTCATCGACGACCGAGGGCCCAACGTCGCTGCGGCCGAAGCACTGGGCCTCACCGCCCACCACTACCGAGGAGAGCCGGCCGCCCTGGCCGGGGCCCTCCGGGTACCGCAGCCACTGGTCAGCCGACTCGCGAACCTCCTCACCCCACCCACCCACGCGGAGCGCCTTGACTGAACCGACAGCACCCGAAATACCCCTCCTTGTGGCCCCCGTCCAACTGGCCGGACCGGGCGACCACGCGCGAGCCTTCGAGCACCTCACCCAGACCCAGCGCACCTGGGGCCGCTACAGCCCGGACGGTGGGGAGTGCAGCGTCCTGGTCCGCGAATGCCTCACCGCCGCCTTCCAACTCGACCACACGGCCACAGCTGACCACCAGGTGGCCTGGACGTTCTCCCGCTACGAGTCACCCGTCGGCCAGTGCCTGTGGCAGGCGACGTTCGATACCCAGACACCGGTCGAGCTCGTGATGGCCTTCACGCACAGCCTCGAATACGACCTCGAACGCTGGGAACCGGACCGGCGCGACGCCGCCGTCCGCGGCCAGCACGGCTACGAACCGCTCATCGAACTGGTCCAGGACGCGGGCTGGACGCAGTGGCCGAACGAGGAGGCGGTCAGCTACCGCAGCCCGGACGGCAGCGCCGGCATCCTCCTGGCCCGAGGCGCAGACACGGACCCCTGGGGCAACCTGGCGAACCTCGGCGCCACGTACCGGCTGTGGGGCGCCCGCCCAGACCCGGGCCCCCAGCCGCCCCAGCGACCCATCTGGACCGCCACCTTCTCGCCCGCTGTCCCCACCGACCTGCTCCTCGACACCCTCGGCCGAATCGTGGAGGACGGGTGGTCAGATCCGCGGACGCGAGCCGAGGTGTGCTCTTCCAACTGGGACCTCCTCGAAGCCCGCCCGGCACCGTCAGAGTATCTGCGCTATCTGGCCTCCACGGCCCGCTCCGTCGGCCTGCCAGCGGCCCCGGCCGTCGCGCCACCGCCCCCCGCTCCCGCTCCGGCCGCGAGCACCCTCCGCAGTACAAGGACGCCCTCCCGATGAGCATGACCGAGGCCCTCGCTCTACACGACCAAGCCGCCAGCCTGGAACGCGTCAGGTTCGAAGTGAGCGCGCTGGTCACGCCCTATCAGGCGGTGACACCCAGCATCAGGGCCCTGGCAGTAATCGTGTCCGAGATCAGCGACGAGGTCAGCGCGCGGATGCAGAACGGGGGAACCCCGGGCACCAGGAACGGCCGCCGGGCATTGGTGGCGTACAGCGACGCACTGGACCCGCTTGGAGAAGCAATCGCCGAACTCGGCCGCGCGCGGCACCAAGTGACCCTCCTGGCCACCACGGAACATCGAGCTGGGGCCGACATCGAGGACGAGCGGTATCGCGCCGCCGTCCTGTACACCGACTGCCTGGAGACGGCAGTCGAGTCCATCGACTGGGCCGTCCAGACCCTGCGTGAGGCAGCCGCCCGGCTGTCCCCGCCTTCGGTCAACGTTCGACAGCCCAATGCCGCGCTCGCCCGGTCGCCCCGGGCGACAACCGCTGCAGCGCATCCCGCAACGCCCCTCTCCCCGGCAGCGCCAACTACGGTCCCAGCCAAACCGAATGGCCCGGCACATGCCCGCTGAACAGCCAGCGCAGGATTCCCCAGCGGGAGCGGACCATACGGTAGCTCGACACCTGATCACGCTGGCCAACGGAGAGCGGACCATAACCCGTCTTGCCCTCCGCGCAGACCTCAATGCCGTGCAAGACCTGCACCACCAGTGCAGCGCCGAGAGCCGATATGCCCGCTACCACGGAGCCAAGCCCCGACTCACCGGTGCGAACTGGGCGCACTTCACCAACCAACGCCGTGGGCTGAGCTGGATCACCACCCCAGAGTCCGCACCGCACATGGCCATCGCCCTGACCAACCTGATCACCCACCCGAACGACCACGGCGCTCACGACCTGGGCCTCCTCATCGCCGATGCCTGGCAGTCACAGCGGCTGGGCACCGCCTTGACCCGCCTGGCCCACCAGCACGCAGTCCGTCTGGGCGGTCACACCCTCACCGTCAGCACCCACAGCTCAAACCACAGGCTGCATCGGATCCTGCGCGGCCTGGGGGCCCGGCACCGGTCCACCAGCGGCGGCGTGGTCGACCTCGTGGTCCCCCTCGGCCGGACCTGAAAAACAGCCGAACCGCAAGGCCCTCACCCCACGGCCCAACCTCGAACCGGTCGCGGTACGGCGGGGCGCCCACCACATACGTGGCCGCCGCGCAGCACCCGGACCGACCAGTAGCGCTCAGGAGAACACCCAACCCGTGCCAGAACCCCCATCCCCGGGCGGCGACGACCGCGAGGCGCTCGTCGCCCCACGGTTCCTCGCGGGCGCCCACTGCGACACCGACGCCCCCCTCGACCTGCTCATCAAACGGCGACAGTGGCCCCACCACGACTTTGAAGAAGACGGCAGTCTCTTCATCAGCAGCCCCTGTCACCGGATCCGGGTCGCCTTCCGGGGCGACTACCTGCAGCCGTGGCAGATTGCCGCCAGCGAAGAGGCCATGGAGGCGCCCAGCTGGCTCGCCGACTTCGGAGGCAGCACTCCACCGGAGATCGTCGAAGCGTTCGTGGAAACACTTGCCGACAACCTGGACAACACGCCCGAGCGGGTGTTCGCCAGCCCCAACAGGTACGTCGAGACCGCCATCGCACCGCTGCGGCAGGCCGGATGGGAAGTCCGCTTCACCGGCACCCACACGACCGTCACCGAACCCTCCGGGCTGGCGGGCCTGAACATCAAGCAGTTCCCCGGACCCCGGTCCGAGGAAATCGACGCCCTCGACACCACCTTCACCATCTGGGCAGGTCCCCGAGACGGCGACCATGACGCCCGATGGGAGGCCCGGTTCACCCGGGACACCCCTCTGCAGCTGGTGGCCGCCGCCACCCGCTCGCTCATCACCGGCAAGCCCGTCATGCGGTACCCCGCCGACATCCCCCGCGACTGCCTCCCGTACGTCACCGTCCTGCCGACCCCCGCGCCCCTGGACCTGGGCCGAGCGGACGCGGCGCGAGCGACCACCCGCACCGGGCCGATCGCCAGTGCACCCGCGACAACAGCCACAAGCACCGCGCCGCACTCCACCACGACGCCTGCCCGCACCCGCTGAGAGGCGCAATAGCCAGCTGAGCCACGCTGCGGGCCCGCGACCGCTCGAACCCGAGGAGACCAACTTGCCCCCGAACCCCGACGTCCACCTCGGCCGCCACACCACCCACGGCATCGTCGCCGTCACCACGCGCACCGAGGACAGCGAGACCAAGGCCGTCCTGGCCCACCACGGCTTCGAGCAACTCGGCGGCTCCCACCTCTACGTCCTTCCCCGGAACCTCTCGCAGGACCAGCAGCTCGCTCGCGCCCCACCGTCAACACCGCCTTCGAGAGCCGGGGAATCCCCACCAAGATCTGGGACGGCATCATCGCGGCCCCCGACTCGCCGCCGACGACAGCACCTGTCCCCGGCACCGGTCGCCGCTGACCAACCGCACAGCCGTAGGGCGCCCGGCCGCGATCGGTGCCCCTCAATCCACGGGCTCCGCCGGCCCGCCACTGCATCTGGAGCCACCCCTGTCGGACGAGCCGCAGCTCACCATCCTTGAACACCCGGTCTTCGGCATCTACGCCCTCACCCCGGACGTCCCCTTGCGCAAGGTCGAACGCCTGCTGCAGACCAACGGATTCCTCCATCACCCCGGCGTCGGCATCTACACCCTCGACTCCGGACTCATGCCCAACCAGCAGCTGTCGCGCACACGGGCGCTGGTCGACAGCCTCGACGAGCTCGGCATCGTAGTTGAACGCACGATCAGCCTGGAGTACCAGACCGGCCCCGGAACTGCCGTTCCGATCACCTTCACGGACCCGGGCGACCTCGTCCCCCTCGCCGCACCGACCGCCGTGCTCGGGCAACCCGGGAACGAGGCTCGCCGGGATCTGCACGCATTCGCCGAGCAACTCGCCACCCGGCTCCCCGGGGACTGGACCACGGAGCATCACCGCATCGAGCAGCGGGCCCAGCAACGTGACCTCGCGGACGACCTGTGGATCAGCGGGAAGCTCCGCTGGGCCACCTTCGAGGTCATCCAGCAGCGGGCAGTCGTCATCACCGGCCCCTACGGCATGCGCCTGCTGCTCGTGGACCACCCTGTCCAGCCCGAACACTTCATCGTCGGGGCCGCCGCACCGCAGGGCTTCGAGAGCGACATGCCCAGCAAGGACGAGGCACCTGCGGCCTCGCTGTCGGTGGACTCCGATCCGGGCCGTGCTGCCCGTTGGATCGTGGACCGGATCCTGCCGGACTACCACCGTGCCGCCCGCGCCCGGGTCGAGGCAGCCCAGCTGTCTCGTGGGATCACACCGCCTCCGCGAGCCCACATCAGCATCGACTACGACGCTGAGCACGCCAAGGCAATCCGCGCCCGCGTCAGCGGCCAGGAGGCAACCCTCGCGGCGATGATCCTGGTCGCGAACGGGTTCCGCCCCAGCGCCCCGGACCAGCTGCTCTTGGCCCGGGTGGACAGCGAAGAGGAGTTCTACGCCGCGTCCGCCGTCACCGCTTTGCGCGGTGAGGGCTATGCGGTCGACGCGCACGCCGAACTCGATCCGGAAGCGGACTTCGACGACGACTGGCGGTGGGGGAACGACGTGATGCCGTGGGCGGACAGGAGCGAGGTCCGGGAGGTGGGTGCCGAGGCTCAGCGCCTGTACGAGGACATCTACGCCGGGCGCCTGATCATCCACGCCCACGCCCTCGACGGGGAGACCCCCGTCGCACTGGGCACCTACACCACTGGCGGCCCTGTGCTGGAACTCCACGGCGAAGACCACTTGTTGCAGGTGATCAACGAGTACCACGATCCCCGCCAGGGCCTGGACAAGTTCACCACCGCCTACGGGCCGGGCATCACGCTCGGACCACCGCAGCCCAGCGGCAACGCCCGCTGGGCGGCAGCGGTCCTCGCCCGAAGCTCCCTACGTCCCCGCCCCGAACGCCCGTCGCCCCCTGCCCTGGGCGCCGCCGTGGAACCCGAGACTGCGCGCAGCCGAGGGCGGCGGCCGTGACCTGGCAGGAACGGCAATCCGGCTGCGGCGTGTACACCTGCGACGGCGAATGCTGGGAGTGCCGAGGCGACCCGGGCGAGTGGGCGGAGGCGGTGGAGCGGTGGCGCGAGTGGGAAGACGAAGCGGTGCTCCAGGAGGCGAACCTGATCCGGTACGACATCGCGCACGGCAACGTCGCGATCCACCGCCTGATGCGTGATGAGAGTGGAACGCTGTGGGCCACGGGCACCTATGCTCCGCAGCGCCTGCGAGCGGGAGCGCGGCACAGCGTCGTCCTGCGAGGGGAAGGCGATCACCGGCAGATCGAGGACTACGTCGGCGACCGGGACGAGGCGGACGAGGTCCTCGACTCGCTCATCCGCGCCGAGAACCCAGCCCCTGCCCCCGCGGAAGCGCCACCGTATCCAGCCGCCGAGGTTCAGCCGCAGCCGGCCGCGCGGGTCAGCCTGGCCTACCACCCGGAGCACCCAGCCACCCACCGGGCCATCACCGCCGCCGCGGCCCGAAGCCGCTCCGCCCTGCCACCGCCCCCCCACCAGCCCGCAGCCCCCGCCGGGCCTCCCGCCACGCCCGCAGGAGCTGACCGGGGATATACCCCGACGGCCGCGCAGCATCTGATCCCGTCTGCACAGCACCGCCGTCAACGACGCGACCT